>Ga0209534_10000385_pt1 | contig 52602 bp, 53 predicted proteins | sample COG_07_FD_184751 | JGI IMG/M metagenome (GOLD analysis project Ga0209534, IMG submission 184751) | Pelagic Microbial community sample from North Sea - COGITO 998_met_07 (SPAdes) (version 2) | ecosystem: Environmental > Aquatic > Marine > Neritic zone/Coastal water | place: Helgoland, sampling...
TCATTGAAGCTACCATTCCAGGAAGATGAGCTGCCCCACCAGCCCCTGCTATTATTACTTTATACCCATTCGATTTTGCATTCTTAGCAAAATTTACAAGCCTATCTGGCGTTCGGTGGGCTGAAACAATTTTTGTAGAATAACTAATGTTGAGTTCATCGAGCACGTTTGCCGCATGTTTCATGGTAGGCCAATCTGAATTTGAACCCATAATTATTGCAATTGGAACTGTCATGCTAGCTCTCTTTTAATCCCGCGTTAGAAAGCAATACATAATAACTAATGCAGCGTGGGGGTCAAATAGAAAAATTTTTTATATCATAACTTTTTTAGCAAATAATATATTTAAATACTTTGTGAGTCTGCGTGACTAAAATTGAGTATTGTGTTAACCTTCATTTGTAGCGTGGTTTTGAGCTTATTATATCTATAAGGAATTAAAAAATGGGCAGAGTATTTATTGTAACTGGTGCTGCAAATGGAATTGGATTTGCCTGTGCTCGTAGGTTGCTTGAGGATGGGCACAGGGTTGTGCTTGCCGATATAGACAAAATAAGAGGTCAACAAGCTGTTAAAGATTTGGGTTTTGGAATCGAAGAAGCCTTATTTGTTGAATGCGATATTTCGAGAAAACTTGAAGTTCATAATTTAATTGCTGAGTCACTTGCCGCGTTCGGGCATATCGATGGTTTGATAAATAATGCAGGTATTGTTGTTAAGGGAGGTGCGCTTGATTTATCTGAAGATGATTTTGATCATGTTATAGCTACTAACCTTAAGGGTTCATTTTTAGTCTCAAAAGCTGTTGCTAGCTATTTTGTTTCTGAAATAGAAAATAGAGAAGATCGTTCTAGACTGACAGATCGGCCTTACTCGATTGTTAATATGTCATCAATAAATGATACTGTGGCTATACCAGAATATCTAGCTTATACTGTATCAAAAGGCGGATTACTTCAGTTAACCAAATCTATGGCGCTTGAATTAGCAACTTACGGTATAAGAGTAAATGCAATTGGGCCAGGTTCAGTTAAAACCGATATGCTTGCAAATGTAGCTAGTGATGGATTAGATAAAATTTACTCCAGAACACCATTAGGACGTCTTGCGTTACCGGATGAAATTGCCGGCGTGGCTGCTTTCTTATTAGGTGAAGATAGTAGTTATATCACTGGCCAATGTATATATGTGGACGGTGGCCGCTTGGCGTTAAACTATACAATGCCTAAACAGAAATCCATAGAAGATACTTAAAACTGAATAACTTAGATTTTAAATCAATTATATTTTTGATGGCTTGAACAAGCTTTCTAGCGTGTGTTCAACTTTAGGTTGGTTTGAATCAGGCTCTTTAACAATTTTTTCTACTGGTTTTAAGCTCTTTCCAGTTTCCTGTTGGGTCTTTGATTCAAGCTTTGCCTTTTTATCAGCTGCTTTTTTTACCATACTGTCTAAATCAATTTGTGTGCAAAGCCCTAAGGATACTGGATCAATAGGGTTAATAGTATTGATTTTCCAATGTGTACGTTCACGTATGGAATTAATTGTTGGTTTAGTTGTTCCAATTAATTTTGAAATTTGTGCATCTGACACTTCCGGGTGATACCTAACAATCCAAGCAATAGCATCTGGACGGTCTTGCCTTCTGGAGAGTGGAGTATAGCGTGGCCCTTTTTTATTGGACTTACTAGTTTGCAATGTGTCACTATCAAATGTATTTGCTTGCATAGCATAATTACTATCTTTTTCTGCTTTTTCGATTTCTTCACGACTGACTTGGCCATTTGCAATCGGATCTGCTCCTAATATGCCAGCTGCCACATCTCCGTCAGCAATACCCTCAACTTCGAGAATATGTAATACACAGAATTCACTTATTTGTTTAAAAGTTAATCTAGTATTATCTATTAGCCATACTGCTGTTGCTTTTGGCATTAGTATCTGTGTCATGGGGCCTCCAAATTTAGTCAAGAAAAAACCCCGCTTCGCGGGGCATATTTTGAATTTAAAATAACTATATTTATAATTCAAAAAAACTTATAATGTGTATATTGAATTTTAGCAAGAGAAGTTTGAAATGGAAAATGATGTAAATAATGTTTTGGAAAACTTTCAAGTCAATGAGGATCTCTATGGGTTGTCAGTTGAAGAAATAAAAATAAGAATAAAAGTATTTAAGAATGAAATTTTACGGTTTGAAAAAGAATTATTAAAGAAAAATTCTGATTTAACTGCAGCTGATCAACTTTTTTCTTCGAAAAAATGATTTTATGTAGATTTAATCTAGCAGTTGCAAAGTAGTAATGTAGAGCTATTAACTAATAATATAATATAAATTAGGTTTATTTAAGTTTAGTAATGACTTTTAAAAAAAATAAAGCAGTACCAGTTGATCGTACATCAGATACATTTAGACCTCAAGCTGAGGCAAGGTTAGTTGAATTTGTAAACTCAGAGCTTTTGGATAACTTAGTTGAAGAGCTTTTATATTTAGAGTCAAACTTAGCAGTATTTCTTGATAAGGACTACGTTACTGGTGAAAAAAACCAAAAAAACATTATATTATCTCAAGAGAATCAATGCAAAGAATTAGTTCTTCAGTTAAAAAAATGGATTAAAGTCCAGAGGTTGCTCAAAAAGAAAAAAATTAGCTCACTTGACGCCTGTCAACCAAAACACCGTCTTGTCAATAAGGCAGAGTTGGGGGAGTTAACGGTTTCGCAATTTCGTAATATAAACTCTCCGAAGTTTTTAAGGTTCGTAGGTTTAACTGAAGACCTTGAAAACCTTTATGATAAAATCACCCGCCTTGATCGTTCCCTTTATGGATCTATTGCTGCACAAAAGGGAAACACAGTGGCTGATCAAGTTGAAAGAATTCGCTCTGCATATATAAAAAAAAGCGCCTTATAGACGCTTTTTACTAAACTTTTAATTAGGTTCCAAAACCTGCAAATTTATCTTTAAAGCGTGATACTCGACCACCTCTATCTACAAGTTTACCTTCACCACCTGTCCAAGCTGGATGGGACTTTGAGTCAATATCTAGAACTAGTGTGTCACCTTCTTTACCATATGTAGAGCGGGTTTGGTAAGTAGATCCATCTACCATTTGGACAGTAATCATGTGATAATCTGGATGTGTATTTTTTTTCATTTCATGGCTCCTTAGCCTATTTTTACGGATTTACTTTATGCGGTCCTCCGCTGAATTGAGGCCTATAAAGTAGAGTTATTGGTGCGTCAAGTATTGCTAAGATAAGTTTTTTAATAATGGCTCGTGAAGCATTTCATTAGTTGCTATTATGTCACCGGTATCCAAAACATTTCCATGTGTTAGGCTTTCAACACGAAGACCAGACTCTCGAGCAATAAGAACTCCAGCTGCTATATCCCAAATAGCTAGACCACGTTCCCAAAAACCATCATATCTGCCTGCTGCGGTCCAGGCTAGATCAAGTGCAGCCGAACCCATGCGTCTGACTCCAGCGCTTCGCCCCATAACTTGATGTAATTCTTTTAAGAATTTTGTATGACCCGGCCGACCAAGAAATGGAATTCCTGTGGCGAAAATTGCATTTGCAAAATTATCGCGTTTAGCTGGTCTTAAACGTCTATCACTGCCACCTCTAGTTCCATCATTTAAAAAGGCACCTTTATTTTTTTCGGCAAAGAACATTTCATCGGTTATTGGATTATAAATTACACCAGCTACAAGTTCTTTCGGATTATTATCTATCTCTCGTTCTAATGCTATGGATATTGCAAAATGTGGTATTCCATGGAGAAAATTTGTAGTACCATCAAGTGGATCAACGATGAACCTATGTGTTTTGTCTGTTCCTTTAATCTCCCCGCATTCTTCAGCGAGTATACTGTAACCAGGTCTGTCTCGTAATAAACTTTCTATAATAGTTTCTTCTGCTTTTTTATCAGCCCTAGAGACAAAATCTGCAGGACCTTTACGTGAAACTTGGATATGCTCGAGTTCTCCAAAATCTCTTAATAAGTTTCGAGAGGCTTTACGCGCTGCAAATTGCATAACTCTCATTAAAGGAGAAAGATGACTGGTGGATTCAGTATGAGTGGTCATCAATCTGCACGCTTAATATAAGAGCCATCTTCTGTGAGTATAATCAGTCGTTCATCAACTCCAACAAATGGAGGTACAGTTGTTCTTACTCCGTTTGATAGTGTTGCTGGTTTATATGAGTTAGCTGCTGTTTGGCCTTTTACTACAGGTTCTGTGTCTGCAACAGTAAGTATTACTTGCTCTGGAAGAGCAATAGAAATGGCACGTTCTTCATAAAATTCTACGTCCACAGTCATGCCATCAGTTAGGTAAACAGATTTATCTCCAACAAATTCTCTTTGAAGGCTGATTTGTTCATAGTTCTCTGCATTCATAAATATTAACATATCACCTTCTGAATAAAGAAAAGTGTGAGGCTTTTGTTCTAAACGGACTTTTTCTACGGTCTCTGCTGCTCTAAACCTTTCATTTAATTTACGGCCATCAAGTATATTCTTGAGTTCGACTTGATTAAATGCTCCGCCTTTACCAGGTTTGACTGCATTGCATTTTACAGCAACCCAAAGCGTGTCTTGGTGTTTTATAATATTACCTTGGCGTATTTCATTACCATTAATTTTCATAATTCAGCTCTTAGCCCTACTTTTTTTGATCCTTTAGTGTACAAAAGAAGAAGGAGCAAGTAATGATAGTCTTTTGAATGAGTTCAATTGGTTATTATATTACAGATTTTGTATTATCTTTCACATTCCGTTCAATAAGAGCACGTTTTGGATCAAGCACAATATATTTGGGTTTTTCTTCTAAATTGAATTTCATCATAGTTTCTGATTTTGATAATTGTACTAATTTTACCTCAAAAGGATTTGCACCCAAGTCACCTTCTGGGTTTTCTAAATAAAAACCAACCTCAACCCACTCATTCAATTTCTCTCCCTTAATATCAGTTACAGATGTTTCTTCACCGTCTTTTTCTGCTGCATATTTTTTATCAAGAGTTATTGGTACTGATACTTGAAAGTATTTGCCCTTTTCTGATATCTCGACGTCACTTGTAAATGATAACTCCCAGAAAGTAATTTTATTCCAATAATCATCTATTAGTTTATGATATTTAGGATGAACCTCTTCATTTAAAATTTTTACCAATTCTAGCGTGGTAGGGTAAGGTGCTCCCATATTACCATGATGTTCCCGAAGCATTCTTTTTACAGAATTTTGAACAACTTCATTCCCGATTAATTGTCTCATTCCCCAGAAAACCCAGCTAGTTTTATTATAGTTTAGGTAACCTTGTCCTTCAGCTTTAGCTAACACTGGTTCATCGTCATTATCAAATGTTCTCTGTGTGAGGTATTGTTGAGTTGTACGCTCTTCATGCATTCTTCTAGCTTTAGTAAAGTCATAATGATTTTCATATGCCAACATAGTCGCATTTTCGGTCAAACCCTCTGATAGAAGGTTACTTCCTTTTGCAAATGCTCCTATCAATTGATGTGCAAACCATTGGTGACCAATTTCATGCATTGTAACATAGCTCGCGTAGTCAACTCTTTTAGGATCATCAGAGTCGCCTGGATTTTGAACAAAACCAATATTTTCTGAGAAAGGTACAGTCCCTGCAAAGGCTTGAGCAAAACTTTGATAAGGAAATTCCATAATTCTAAGTTGTGCATATTGGTAAGGACTAAAGGTGTTGGTGTAAGTATCTAAAGCTTGTTTCATTGAGTCAAACATTAGTTCAATATTATAGTCGTGCGTTGGGTGATAATAAATTTCTAAATCAATATTATCGCCTGCTGGATTGTTCCATGTTTGCGTTTGTAGTTCATATTCAGCAGTCATGAAGGAAAAGAAGTTCAATATAGGGTTAATTGACTTGTATACCCTACATCGCCGTCCACCTGAAATATCTTCACTAATAAATTTTCCTGGGGCAACAGGAATTTGGTTTTCTATGGTGCAAATCTTTGCATCAAAGTCTACAAAATCAGCATAGCCTGAAGCACTCGTTAACAAATGATATCTACGAGCTTCTTCATTTTCGCGATCTGGCCATTCTACCCTATCGCCTAAATCATATTTGCGTCTCTTATCTGGATTTGAAATGAATTGGGTTTCTAGATTACCAAATACAATCAACGCTTCAGAATTATTTAAAAATGTTCCATTACGTATGATATCTGAACTGTCTGTTAGAGTTGAACCGTTAAATTTTGTAGAAAATACAACCTCTCTTTCATCGCCTGGGGCCAAGGGGGGGTCAAATTTTATAGTTAGTATGTCATAGTCTTTTTTTAACTTTTTACTAATATCGTCGTCTGTAACTTCGGTTCCCCCTTCAATTTTCAATTTTGAAATATTCTCAATTCCTACGGCAGAATAGAGTGTAACTCTCTCTATTGTTTCTTCATGAGGGTTATCGATTGTATAAACACCATTAAAAGAAGCTGTTTGATTTTCCGGGAAAAAATCAGCTACAACGCTAACTTTAGTTATTCTAGGCTCAAGATCTTCCCAAATATCGATTACACTCTTTTCAAATTCCGCTCTATTTTTTTCAACCTGATTGGCATTTACATAATCTTCTGCTTTGTAGCTTTGAGAACCTAAAATCCCAAAACCTAGAAATAAAGTAATGCCTATGATAGCAGTGCTTGAGGAAAAGCTAGTTATATTATCTTTAATACCCCGCAGACGTTCTGATAGACTAACTTGATAACCTCTTCTCCATATCCATGTAGATATTGCACCAAGAATCAATAAAAAGCCTGCCCAATAGGCAAATTCCCAACCATATGATTTTGGTGCAGAAAAGCCTCCCATTTCAGAATAAGCTCCAGCGCCTATGCTCCCATAATTCATTAGCGGGTGATAGAAAGGTAGGTTTCCTATTACAAATATGAGGGATATTAACGCGCCTGCTCCAACGAACATTCCGATTATTCTGCCAGGCATAAAGTTTTGAATAAACATAACCAGCATTCCCTGAAAAAAGAAAGTGGTAAAAAAGCTTACCAGACCTATAGCTAAAAATGTTTTTGGAACGACAGGAATAATACCCCATCCAAAAATAAGCTGTGCTATCATTCCAGCAACTAATAGGCCAAGTATTAGAGTTAAAATTAGTAATGCTAAGGCTCCCCATTTAGCAAATAAGAGAGTACTGTTTTTAACTGGAGTCGCATCAACTATGCCATGAATATTTGAAGTTCTGTCACGCCACATTAAATCAGAACCAAAAAACACCATGATAATAATTAATGGAATAAGCATAGACCCAAGAGCTAATTGCGTCATTAGATTAGAGGTTGGAAGGGATGTACTAGCGCCTAAATATAATGATGCAAAAAGAGTAATTCCAAACAGTACAATGGCTATTCCAAATAATATAATAAAGGCTGTTGTTTTTACTGTAGATTTATATTCAAACATGATACGCAACCAAAATGATTTTAACGAATAGCTTGAGCCAAAATTTGGTCGCATTGGCTTTATATGTGTAGGTATTTTTAGATTTTCATTTTCATTTTTTTTATTTTTAACTTTTCCATTCTTGAAGCCACGAGCGGATAACATGTATGCTGTGCTAAAAATGAATACACTCAAAGCTAAATACATTAACCGATTGAAACCAAGCCACCCTGAAAGTGGAGCCATCTCACTATTTTGTTCTGCAGCCGGCCAATATTGGGTCTCGAGTGCTAGAGATGTTGCGCCAAAAGGGTCTATTAATGCTGCTAACCATTCATCAGGGTTTTCACCTGCTATGATACCTGCAATAATATAGAGAACAAATAAACCAACAGCGCTGACATATACTAATGCTTTATTTCTAGTTGATACAGCAATTAAGGTATAAATGCTTGAAACAAGGAGAGCATTTATCACTATAAATAAAAATGTAGGTTGCAAGTAATGAATTAAATTAAACTTTTGGAAAGTCTCAGAATCTGCCCATGGCATGAATTGCCCAGCCATTGTTCCTATGACTATACCCATTAAGCTTAAGGTTGTTGCAATCCATACACCTAACATTCGAGAAACAATTAAGTCTATGGTTTTAACTTTTGTAGAATGAATGATTTCCATGAACCTATATGTCTCATCTCTCATTACGCCAGTGACAACAAATACAGCTGCAAAAAAGATAGAAAAAAGACCGAAAGCAGAAACTGTTAATGCAATCGGGATTGCTCCATTACCTTTAACTTTAGAGCCTGCGCCTGTGCCGATCGAAAAATTTTCTAAGGATGCAAAAGCTATTCCTATTCCAAGCATGACAGCAAAAGCTACCCAAAAGCTTATTTGTCTTAAATGAACAGAGAGTTCGAATTTTAGTAATTTAGGTAACATAATTAATTTTTATTACTCATAAAACCATTTAAATATGCAAAATAGGCATCTTCTAAAAGTATGTCTTTTGATTTCCAGCCCCTATTTGGTTTAGCTGAATTTAGGGCTGTTACTACTGTTGATCCTCGAAGCCGACGCGTTGATAGTACTTGCATTTCGGTTTTAAGGTTTTCTACTTGTTGATCATCATCAATTTGTTTTACCCAAACTTGGCCTTTAATATTTTTTATTAAATCCTCAGGAGCGCCGCGAATGATTAACTCTCCATTACCCATAACTCCCATATCTGTGCATAGATCTCGTACGTCTTCGATAATATGAGTAGATAAGATGATAATTTTATTGTCACCAGCGCGCGATAGTATATCTAAAAAGCGTTGACGCTCCAAAGGGTCCAGTCCTGCTGTTGGTTCATCAACAATAATTAAGTTAGGGTCTCCAATCAATGCTTGCGCTACTCCAAACCTTTGTTTCATACCTCCAGAGAAAGTAGCAACAGAAGCTGATTTATGCGTCCAAAGATTCACCATTTGAAGCAGCATCTCAATCTGCTCTTTTCGTTCTGATTTATTAATTATACCTTTTAGTATGGCTATGTGATCCAGCAATGCTAGAGCACTCATTTTAGGGTAAACACCAAAGTCTTGAGGAAGGTAGCCGAGAGCCGACCTAATAATATCAGGATCACTAATAATATTAACACCATTATAAGTAATCGTACCTGAGTCAGGTTTTTGTAGTGTTGCAAGGGTTCGCATCAAGGTTGATTTACCTGCTCCATTTGGGCCCAAAAGCCCAAACAATCCAGGTTTAAGATCAAGACTAATATTATTCATGGCATGAACAGTGCCAAATCGTTTGTGAATATTTTTAATGGAGAGCATTATATTTTATTCCTAGGAGTATTAGATTACATAATGTAATCATTCGCGATGCTATTAGTTGAGTTTGTTTTGAAAAGCAAATTTAAGCTCTAGTACTAAATTTTACATAGTCGCAGATGGTAAGAACCAACGTGACACGTTAATTTTTATTCGTTATGATTAATCATGAGTAAAACTAACTTATCCGAGAAGCCGGTATTAGACTATTCGTTCGCGCGTGCCAATGGTGTCCTAGTGACTACCATAAAAAATAAAGTTATTATTATTCACCGTGCCTCCACTAGTTTTGAAGCAATCCTTGAGGCACGTCGAACTCAGGCTCATCCAGCGATTTTGAAAGAGGTTAGTAATAGTGAGTTTGAAACTATAGCAGCCCAAGTCTATGCCTCTGCTGATCTATCGGTTTCAGCGGAGGATGCTATAGGAACTTCGTCTGATTTAAGTGCGCTAGCCCATGGTATACCAAAGATTTCAGACCTTTTAGACAGCTCTGATGATGCTCCAGTTATTCGTCTTATCAATGGCGTTCTTCAGGAGGCCATAAATAACCGCGCGTCTGATATTCACATAGAACCTTTTGAGGCGCGGCTGTCTATTCGCTTTCGTATTGATGGTTCGCTTCAAGAAATGTTGAGTTTGCCTTCACATTTATCATCCGTTTTAGTCTCGCGAGTCAAAGTCATGGCCCAATTAGATATTGCTAAAAAGCGAATTCCTCAAGATGGAAGATTTTCATTAAACTTAGGGCAAAGAGCTATTGATATTAGGGTCTCTACATTGCCATCTCGTCATGGTGAAAGATTAGTAATGAGAATTTTAGAACAAGGCTCTTCTCGTCTTGAACTTTCGGATCTAGGAATGACCCCTGAATCACTTAAACCATTTGAAGCAGCTCTAAAAAGGCCTAATGGGATTATATTAGTCACAGGGCCAACAGGCTCAGGTAAAACAACAACATTGTATGCTGGTCTCTCATGTTTGAATGATGGTTCTCGAAATATACTTACAGTCGAAGACCCAATTGAGTATGCATTGGATGGTATTGGCCAATCACAGGTTAATAACCAGATTGGTATGACATTTGCTGCAGGGTTGCGTGCAATATTAAGACAGGATCCTGATGTGGTTATGATAGGTGAAATTCGTGACCCTGAAACAGCAGAAATTGCTGTTCAGGCATCTTTAACTGGACACCTCGTTTTATCAACTGTCCATACAAATTCTGCAGTTGCAGCGATTGCACGTTTGAGAGATATGGGAGTGGAGTCATTTTTGCTTTCATCAACTGTGAATGCTCTCGTTGCTCAACGTCTTGTGCGCCGTCTTTGCGAAAAATGTAAATGCGAATATGAGCCCAGCCCAAATGAAAAAGAAGAGCTAGGCATATCAAAATTAAAAACTATTTTTTACAAAGCAAAAGGTTGCGGTCATTGTAATAATACCGGATATATTGGTAGGTTAGGCATATATGAGATTGTAATATTAGACGAGACCCTTCGTTCACTCATTCATGATGGCGCGAGCGAGTTAGAGATAAGCAATTATGCTTTTAAAAACCGTCAATCTCTTTTGGGGTCTGGGGCTAATAGAGTATTAACTGGAGAGACATCTGCACAAGAGGTTTTAAGAGTTTGCAAATCAAATATTGCTGATGAGATTTAAATTTGAATGCTTTTGATTACATAGCCCTAGACTTAAAAGGGAAACGTCAAAAAGGTACAATCATGTCATCTTCACCTAGAGATGCTCGTGATGCTCTGAGGTCTCGCCAACTTGTAATCCTTAAAATTGTACAAGCTAAGTCTAAAGACCAGTCAATTAGTAATTTTATAAAGCTTCGAGTTAAACATAAAAACCTTACTCAAATTACACGTCAGCTTTCAATTTTAATTGATGCGTCTACCCCAGTCGAAGAAGCTTTAAAAATTACAGCACTCCAATTTAAAAATAATATTGTTAAAACTATTTTATTATCCGTACGCTCTCAAGTTATGGAAGGCTTAAAGTTGTCTGATGCACTGAAAAGCCACCCCACAACCTTTTCCCGATTATATATTGCAATGGTTGCGTCAGGCGAAACTTCTGGTCGCCTTGCTTCCGTTCTTGGGCGACTAGCTGATGATTTAGAAAAGGCACAAAAAATCAAACAAAAAATACGGGGAGCTACTGCTTATCCTACCGTACTGTCCGTAGTAGCATTGATTATTGTTGTTATTCTTATGGTTGCAGTTGTTCCTAAAGTTGTTCAACAATTTGATAGTTTTGGACAGGACTTACCGACACTAACTAAAGTGGTTATAGGACTTTCTGAATGGATGCAGCGTTGGGGTTTGTTTTTATTAATTATAACATTTACCTTTTTTCTAATTTTATTACGCCTTTTCAAAAAAAAATCATTTCGACTTCGTTGGGATAAAATGTTATTGAGTTTACCGGTTATTAGTAAGATGACTAAAGATATGAATGCGGCAAGATTTGCTAGGACAATGTCGGGTTTGGTAGATAGCGGAACTCCAATATTAACTGCTTTAGAGGTATCTTCGCATACGTTGCAAAATAGTGTTATGCAGAAAGCAGTAATTGACGCTTCTTTGAAGGTTCGTGAAGGTTTAACAATTAATAATGCACTTCGTGATGCAAATGTTTTCCCTCAAATTGTTGTACAGATGATTTCAGGAGGAGAAGTAAGCGGGGATTTGTCAGGAATGCTTGCAAAATCTGCAGAGTATTTAGAAGAAGAATTCTCTTCATCTATTGATATATTTTTATCTTTATTAGAACCTTTAATTATTATTCTTTTAGCTGGGGTTATTTTATTAATTATAGGTGCTATATTTATGCCAATACTACAACTTAATACACTTATCGTTTGAGGAAATTGAAATGAGCATTTTAAGATTTAAGAGCCAAATTAAGCTTGCAGCACAAGACAAGGGTTTCACATTGATTGAGGTGCTAGTTACTATGGCAATCATATCTATAATGGTCGTGGGTGTAGCGCTTACTATCATTCCCGAAACGGGTAAGGCGCAAATTATAAGAGCTAAATCTGATATACGAATATTAGAACAAGGATTGGAGATGTATCGTTTAGATATGCTTGATTATCCAGACCAGCAAATGGGCTTAGAGGCTTTAAAGTCCTTACCAAGCGGTGCTGATGAAGAACGTTATCGTAAGGGAGGTTATTTGAAATCATTACCAGATGACCCTTGGGGTAATCCTTATGTCTATATATATCCGGGTGAAAATAATGTTTATGATATTATATCTTATGGAGCTGATGGCGAGATTGGAGGAGAAAAAGCAGATGAAGATATAGTTAGTTGGGATAAATAAGGATGAGAAATGGATCCAAAACGGATGGATTTTCACTTATAGAAATTTTAATTGTTTTATTTATCATTGGACTTATGTCATCGAGTGTAATTCTGTTTATGCCTAAATCTTCATCAGATCTTGATGCTCAAGCAAAAAAACTCACATTCGAATTTAATGCTTTAATCCATGATAGCTTAGTAACTGGTAAAGTCGCATCAGTAGGTTTTTCAGATAATGGGTATGCATTTTATTCTTTCGATAATAACCAATGGGAAAAAAGAAACTCTACGGAATGGCCTGAGAATATTAGTCTTGAAATGTACCAATCGTCGAAAAAGCTAAATATACCCGAAAATACAATGCCAATTTTCTTTTTTCAGCCTAACGGTTTAATAACTCCGTTTAAAATAAAAATTTCTGATTCTGATAGTATCTATACGTTTTCATCTAATATTAATGGTGGTGTTGAAGTCGTGAAACTTATAAAATGAATAACGATGGTTTCACATTAATTGAAGTTTTAGCTGCTCTACTCATTTTCAGCCTTGCAATAATTGGATTAACTCGAAGTAGTATAGAGTCCATCCGTACGGCCAGTGTACTGCAAGATAAATCTTACGCGGGGATTGTAGCTGATAATCAGATTGTAAAATTTAAAATATTACCATTAAAGTCTGGAGTAATTACTGGTGAAGACACTGTTATGGGAAAAAACTACGACTGGCGAGCTGAGGTTTCAAAAACACAAAGCAAAGATTTTTATGAAATTAAGGTGGAAGTAATTGATAAAGCAACTGAGCAGCTCATTATAAAACGAACTGCTTTTCGATTAGCGAAATTATGACAAATACCCGTAATATAAATCAAAGAGGTTTTACTCTTGTAGAAGTCTTAGTATCGCTTTTTATTTTTTCTATTATATCAATAGGTGCAACGACGGCATTATCTCAAAGCTTAAAAACTAAAGAACAACTTGATATAGCTATGGATGAGTTGAGCGAGCTCAATATCGCTCGCACTATAATTAGAAATGATATGTCGGCCCTAACTTTGCGAGTTAGTAGAGATGAATTAGGGGATATAAGGCCATATTCATTATTCTCTGATAACTCAATTCTCTTAAGTTTTACGCGCCGCGGGTTAGAAAACCCTAGCGGATTAGAAAAACGAGGTGACTTAGAGAGAGTAAATTATGTTTTTGAGGAAGGTTCCTTGATTAGAATTTCGTATGAACATGAAAACCCAAGTCAAGTGCCCGGTACTTATAGTTTGATATTGCTTAGTGATATTAAAGATATAAAAATAAAAGGGATTAAATACGAAAATAACTCTATTGTAAAAGTTAACAATACAGATATTCGATTAAATAATTTTGAAATACCAATGGTCAAAGCAATTTCTTTAGAGATAACAGATAAAAATAATGACCTAACTGAGCACCTTTTTGAGTTGAATTTATGATTGGTAAATCTAAAGAAGAGGGGACCGTACTACTTACAACTTTACTTATTATGTCCATAATGGCTGTGATATCGATTGCTATAATTGAAGATATAAAGTTTGCAGTTAAAAAAACGATCAATATTAATGATTATGCTCAGACACATTGGTATGTAAGGGGCGCGGAAGATTACATAGAAAATTTTATTAATAACCAATATAATAAACTCGATATATCAATAAGAAATGATACATTTAAAGAGTCTCAATCATTGATCTACCCTTATGAAGGTGGAATGATAACAGCTAATATAAGCGATGGAACTGATTGTTTTTCTTTGGGTAGCTTAATCACATCAGAAGGTAAGGCTGATGTTGCTGGCCGTAGGCAGTTTGAATATTTAATGGATTCGTTGGGGATACCTGAATTTAAAGCAAAAAAAATCTCTTATTCTCTATCTGATTGGATGGACGCAGATACTCAACGAGAAATTCTCGGTGCTGAAGATGGAGATTATTTACGGCGTTCAATACCACATCGTACTTCTAACTCTATATTATCTTCCGTTATGGAGCTCCGCAGTATTGAGGGTATGGATGAAAATATTTATAAACTTTTAAGACCTTATATATGTATTCGTGTGCCAGGGTCTAAAACGAAATTTAATATCAATACTTCTGAAGTTAAGGACGCTTTTTTGCTTTCTTCAATTCTTGGCGGGAGTGATTTTTATGATACAGCTCTTGCAATTATTGCTGAGCGTCCAAAGAAAGGCTATGATAACTTACAAGAGTTGAGATCCAGTCAAGCATTTCAAAACTTTCAAGGAGATAATGTTGCTTATGATCAAATTGTTTTTGAACCGAACTTTCTATGGGTTGAAGTGAGGGTTGATTATCATAATGCCTCTCGAGTAGTTAGTTATGAGTATGATGTTAGTACTGGAAATGTCGGCAAAATATATAAGGGTTGGGGATATGAGAGCTTGCGGCCAAAATTAAAGAAAAAGGAATTATAATTAAAGTGACATGTAATCTCGTAATAATTATGAATAATTCTAATAATGAAATAGTCATGTGGGGACTTATTGATAATAAAAAAGTCATCAAGAATGGACTTGGTAATCCTCCAATTGATTATAATATTCACGATACTTTACTTGTAATACCGGGACAATTCATAAGGATATACCCTCATAAAATTTCAGTAAAGTCAAAACGCGAATTAATGCAGGCAGCAATATTTTCTATTGAGAATAAATTAGCTGAACCTTTGGAAAGGCTTCATTTTTCTGTGTCAGAAGATAGAATTGCGATTATCAATAAAGATTATTTAAGAAGATGTTTGGCCGAAGTCAAAAATGTTGGCTTTAGCCCAAAAAAAGCTGCTGCTGACTTTGATTTATTATCTGATACAACAGATAGTTTTCTTATGTGTAATCGTGTGATTAACCCAGGTAAACTAGGTAATTCTGTTGATATGGGGTGGTCCGAAGAAAAAAAAACACTAAATGATGTTAAAATTTTTAAATTCATCGACCGAGCCATAGAAAAAAATAATTTTCTTAATATACTACAAAATGAATTTGTACAAAAAACTTCATTGGGATTACCATTTAAAGAGCTAGCTTTTATTGGTGTGCTAATAACCTGTTTTATTTTTATATTTACTTTTTCATTAGCAATAGAAACTCGTGCTCTTAAAAAGCAGGCTCTAGATTTAAAGGTAAAAACAGAAAAATTATACTTCGATGCGACAGGAGAAAAAGCTAAAGGCAATGCAGCATTATTAACTAGAAAATTTATCTCAAAAGGTAGCTCGAATTCTTCTGATTTCCTAAGCTTGTCAGAAATATTATTTAGATCTGTTAGTAAGGTTCCTGGCCTTTCCATAAATAATATTAGGTTCCAAAATAAAGATAAAGGTAGTGAATTGCAGATACAATTTACTTATCCAAGTTTTGAGAGCGCAGAGGAAATTGAAAAAATTATTAGTGAATTTGGAGGCGTATTAACAACAGGCAGCGTTCGTGAAAAATCAGGTATTTTTATTGGTGAGGCTAGTCTTAGTGAGGCCGTATTATGAAAAATTTTATAAAGTGGGATCAACGTGAGCTGTATGAAAAAATTATCATTAGTCTAACCAGCTTATTTGCTTTTGTATTTGTTATTTATATTTTTGTTTATAACCCTATTCGTAAATTGAATATTGATGCTAGTCTAAAAGTTTCTAAAGCGATGGCTGATTATGAGCTTGTTGCAAACACAATACCCTATCTTTCTGAGAAAAAAATAGAAGAAGAAGTGATATTTACTCGAGCCATATTAATACAAATAGCTCGTGAAAATAATATTAGCCTTTCTCGTATAAACCCCATGAAAGAAAGTTTGGTGGTTTGGATCGATGATGTTGAGACAATCAAGATGTATCAGTTTATACAAGCTTTAATAAATGTTGGAGGTGCTAATCTAATAAGAGCATCTATTTCTATTAATGATAATTATTTACTATCAGCCCAGCTTACTTTTAGCTCAATTTAAACTTTACAAAAGTAACCGTTCATGATTGAGAAGCCATTTTTTTCTCTCAGTACCTCCAGAATATCCACCTATAAAACCACTTTGCATTATGACTCTGTGACATGGAATTATTAATGCGAGAATATTCTTAGCATTTGAGTTGGCAACAGCTCTAGATGCCTTTTGATTTCCGATATCTGCAGCTAATTCTGAATATGAACGTGTTTCCCCAGAAGGAATTTTGGTCAAGTTAAACCAAATTTTCTTTTGGTATTTAGTTCCTGTAAATAGGAATGGCGTAGTAAACTCTTTAAGAGATTTTGCAAAATAAAGTTTTAATTCTTTTTCTATTCTTTTAGTTATTGATGTCCTACCGAGAATAATGTGTCTATTGTACTTTTTATATAACCTATCAAATCCATTCTGAATATTTTTTCGGTCTGAAAATTCTAACATATACAGATAATTTTCGTCACAGACTGCTAACATTTTTCCAATCGGTGTAGATATCCACTCAATTAGAAGTGGACTGCCTTTTTTATTTATTGCTTTAAAGCTTTTATTGTTTTTATAAGTATTTTCCATTTTTGAAAAATTTCTCATATGCTTGCGTTAAGACTTAAAAATTAAATCGTATTAACTTAAGTTAAAATTATTATATCAGTATGGCAATCAATATCAATTTTGGCTATCGTAAAAACAAGCATTGTTATTTAGAAGTCATTTCTGTAAGTCTGCGAGAACAATAAGGAAATAATATGACCGTCACACTTTACAAAGGGGATATTCCAGAAGGACTTGATTTCGGTTCTTCTGTTGCAGTTGATACTGAAACACAAGGTCTCTCACTTCTCAGAGATAAGTTGTGCTTAGTACAGTTGTCCTCTGGAGATGGAAATGCACATATAGTACAGATGGATAGAGAAAAATATGAAGCCCCGAATTTAAAGCATCTATTGGGCAACCCTAAAGTTGAAAAAATTTTTCATTTTGCCAGATTTGATGTTGCAATAATCAAACGTGATTTGGGTGTCGATATAGATCCTATTTTTTGTACAAAAATTGCGTCTGGACTTGTACGGACATACACTGACAAGCATGGTTTAAAAGACCTAACAAAAGAGCTATTAAATGTTGACCTTTCAAAACAGCAGCAAAGTTCGGACTGGGCTTCTGATGCGATAAGTCAGGCGCAACTCGATTATGCAGCCTCCGATGTGTTATACTTGCACCAATTAAGAAATATTCTAACTGCTCGATTGTTAAGAGAAGAGAGGTTGGATCTAGCAAGGAATTGTTTTGATTTTCTCCCGACTCGATGTGAACTTGACTTAAAAGGCTGGGAGGGTGTCGATATTTTTAGTCATAGAATGCGACGCCCAGAGTAAATTTAACATATAAAATATTAATTTAATGAAACTGTAAAATTTTGTTATCGTAATTTTCAATTTCTTGTTTTATAAAGTCCCATGAATTCAACTTATAAAAAAACTGACCAGAGAGCAGGTGAGGAGCTTGGGCTTTGGGAACCAAAGAGAACACTTACTCTTGAGTCCGCCCGTAGACATTCTTTTTTTATAAAAATGATGCGCAGGGCGTTAATAGTTTTGTGTTTATGCTTATCGAGTTTTCTTGTTTATGAATTTGCATCACAAAGTAGTGTTACCTTTATAGAGGATAATCCTACAGAAGCAGTAAAAATGATCAACCCTAGATATAGTGGAAGAACTAATGATGGTTTACCCTTTTATCTAAAAGCAGATTTAGCAACTCGTAAAATGACAGAGCGTGATGTTGTTTCTTTAATCAAACCAGTTTTAGAGTTTAAAAGAGAAAAGGGTGCTGATTTTTCGATTTTATTAGCGGAAACAGGAACTTTTGATGATATAGAAAAAATATTAAATTTAAAATCAGGCGTCAGCCTGAAAACAGATGATGGATATGAGTGTGAAACTACGCATGCTCGAGTCTTTAATAAAGAAAAACGTATTGAAGGAAAAGAATTTATTGAATGTAATGGTAACTTTGGTGAAGTAACCGGAAATGCATTTGAGATTAATAATGATTACAGTCAATTTATTTTTAAAAATGGCGTAACTGCAGCAATTGAACAGGATAGTGCGATTAATACAATTGGAGGAAGCAGATGAGACTAATAATGTTATTCTTTTTAATAATTGTTTATCAACCCAATGGTGTTGCACAGACATTTGGCGGTGATGACCCTGTACAAATCATTTCCGAAAAAGCTACTTACCAAGGAAATAAAACTATTTTGTCGGGCAAAGTCGATGTTGTTCAAGGGCTGGCTAGTATAAAGTCTGATTCAATGAATATATTCCGTAGTAACCCTGCCGTTAATAACGGGAATGATAAGTTAGGGGCTATTTCTCGTATTGAGGCAATCGGAAATTTTCATTACTCTACGCCGCAAAATGATGTAAAAGGAACCCGTGGAATTTATGAACGTGATAAGGGTACAATTACTGTTATAGGAAATGTTAAGGTTAAGCAGCCAGGTGGTAACACAGCATCCACAGATCGTTTAGTATATAATATTGAAACTGAGACTATAAGGTTTTCTGGTAAATGTAGTGGTGATGACTGTTCGGGTCGTCCAACTATAAGATTTGGAAATTAGGGTAAAATCATGAAAAATATTTTTAAGTTTTTTTGTTGGCTCTTATTATTAAGCTTCGTGCCACAAAAAGTATTTGCACAGTTCGCAACTGATAATGATTTGCCGACTGAGGCGACTGCAGATTTAATCATTAATTCCAATGGAACTACTATTCTTAGTGGTCAAGTAGATGTTCGTCAGGGTGATACCAGAATATTAGCGGATAAAATGAAAATTTTTGGGGGTATTACAACTGGGGATGAAGGTTCCAATACAGACGATATTTCCCGAATAGAAGCTACTGGAAACTTTTATTATATAACTCCTGAACAAGAAGTTCGTGGAGATAATGGTGTTTATTTAAAATCATCTGATACCTTTACAGTGAGGGGTAATGTCATTTTACTCCAAGGTGATAATGTTGTCACTGGAGATACACTTATTTACGACTTGAAAACGGAAGAAGCTCAAGTAATAGGTACATGCAATGGACGAAGTTGTGGAACAGAGGGTCGTGTGAAAATTTTACTTAAAAATTCAACTGACAATGAAAATTAAGTTAGTTCGCAAATAAAAGGTGATAAGATGGCCAATGGTTCTGATAAAAAACAAGTAAGCTTAGGAAGTGATTTTACACCTCCACCAACTGGACTAGCCGCTAATAATATAGGTAAGGCTTATCGTGGCCGCGAGGTTGTCAAAGATATTACTCTAACTGTTCAACGTGGTGAGGTTGTCGCGCTTATGGGCCCCAATGGCGCTGGAAAGACTACAAGCTTTTATATGATAATGGGACTCATAGAAGCTGATAGAGGTATGATTAGTTTAGATGGACAAAATATAACTAATTTACCAATGTATCAACGTGCTCGGCTTGGTGTGGGATACTTACCTCAAGAACAATCAATATTTAGGGGCTTAACTGTTGAAGAAAATATTAAAGCTGTCGTGCAGCTAACTGAAAATGATAGATCAAAATGGGACGATAATGTTGAGGCATTACTTGATGAACTAAATATTGGTCATATTAAAAAAAGTCCAGCACTTGCACTTTCGGGTGGTGAGAGACGTAGGGTGGAGATTGCAAGAGCATTAGCATCTAGACCAAGCTTTATATTACTTGATGAGCCTTTTACCGGGATAGATCCCATTGCAATAGCAGATATATCAGAACTCGTTTTATATTTAAAAAAACGAGGGATAGGGATATTAATTACTGATCATCGCGTAAGAGAAACCCTGGACATTGTTGACCGTGCCTCAATATTATTTCAAGGGGAAGCCTTGTTTGAGGGGACTCCAGATGAGATAAGGGCTAGTAAAGATGTTAGGCGTGTTTATTTAGGTGATAAATACGCTTAAATAATTCGTTAAGGTTTATTATTAATTTTTAGTCGCATCCAACTTTGCACGAAGATCTTTGCCTGTTCGAAAGAAAGGAACACTTTTTTGAGGGACAAAAACATTTCCTCCAGTTCTTGGATTTCTGCCAGAGCGAGATCTTCGGTGACGTACAGAGAATGCTCCGAAGCCCCGTAATTCTACTCTGGCCCCTTTTTCAAGAGTTTGTGTAATAGTTTCTAAAATTACTGAAACAACCCTCTCTGTATCTGCTCGAGTTAGGTGCTGATTTTCCGTATGTAATTTATCTATGAGTTCTGATTTAAGCATACCCTAATAAAGCAAGTATATGTTACCTGAGTCAATAACTTTTAGTCATTACCCAATAAAAAAAGCTCAGTCACTAATAAAGTAGCCGAGCCTTTTTCTTTGATATAAGTTGTAAATCAGTCGCCTTTTAAGGCTGCTCCAAGAATATCTCCAAGTGATGCACCTGAATCCGTAGACCCGTATTGTTCCACAGCTTCTTTTTCATCTGCTATTTCTAGTGCTTTTATTGAAAGCGAGTATTGACCTTTAACAACTCGTGTAATCATCGCATCAATTTTATCGCCTACTGCAAAGCGCTCTGGTCTTTGTTCAGACCTTTCACGAGATAAGTCAGCTTTTCTGATGAATGCAGCAACTACGTTGTCCTCACCAAAGGTTACATCAAGACCAGCTTGCTGAACGTTTGTGATTGTGCAGGTTACTGTTTTACCTTTTGAAGCGCCTTTAGGAGCTGCTGCAGGCCCACTATCTTTAATGAGTTGTTTTACACCTAAAGAAATACGTTCTTTTTCTATGTCAACTTCAAGAATTTTGGCTTCTACGATATCACCTTTTTTGTAATCTTTAAGTGCTTCTTCACCTGATTTATCCCAGGAGAGATCAGATAAGTGTGCCATTCCGTCAATGTCACCATCAAGACCTATGAATAAGCCGAATTCTGTAACTGAACGTACTTCACCTTTAATAATTGTACCAGCCGGGAAGCGTTCAGTGAAACTATCCCATGGGTTTTCTTGTGCTTGCTTGATTCCAAGTGAAATGCGACGTTTTTCTTCATCAACCTCTAAAACCTCAACATTAACCTCTTGCGAAGTAGATACAATTTTTCCTGGGTGTACGTTTTTCTTTGTCCAAGACATTTCAGAAACATGAACTAGTCCTTCAACGCCCTCTTCAAGTTCGATAAATGCGCCATAGTCAGCAATGTTAGTAACTTTTCCTGTATGACGGGTGCCGACAGTATATTTTGCTGCTGCTGCAAGCCACGGGTCTTCGTGAAGTTGCTTCATTCCTAAACTAATTCTCTGAGTGTCTGGATTTATTCTAACTATTTTAACTGTTACTGTATCGCCCACAGCCATTACCTGGCTCGGATGGCTTATACGACGCCAGCTCATATCTGTTACGTGTAGGAGTCCATCTATTCCACCTAAATCAACGAAAGCTCCGTAATCAGTAATATTTTTGACTACACCATCTCTAGTTTCACCTTCTGCCAACTGTCCAACAAGTTCAGCTCTTTGTTCAGCGCGGCTTTCTTCCAGAATCGCTCTTCGAGATACAACTATGTTTCCACGTTGTCTGTCCATTTTAAGAATCATAAACGGTTGTTCTTGGTTCATTAATGGACCAACGTCTCTTACAGGACGAATGTCCACTTGTGAGCCAGGAAGAAAAGCATTTATGCCACCAAGATCAACTGTAAATCCACCTTTTACTCTTCCAACTATTGTACCCGGTACAGGCTCTTCGCTTTCATGATATTTTGTCATGTTGAGCCAACTTTCTTCACGACGAGCTTTATCTCTTGATAATATAGCATTGCCTAGTGCATTTTCGATTAGCTCGAGGTAGATGTCAATTTCGTCGCCGGCTTTAACTTTGTCTTCTTCTGCTTGCCCTGGTACATAAAACTCTCTCAAAGGCACCCTGCCTTCTGTTTTCAATCCAACATCTATGACCACTATATCTTTTTCTATCGCTGTCACACGACCTTTTATTACGCTACCCTCTTGCATTGAGTTAGTTTCGATAGAGGCTTCAAACATTGAAGCGAAATCATCAGTTGAGGGGTTCATTTTATCTTGAGCTGTGCTCATAGTTTAAGTCCTTTTAGTTCTGTTTCTGGCCAACAGGATGTATCCTGCGGTCTGGCCTCGCCAATCGAAGCCTATTAGTTGTGCAAAGTTATGAAGGAAACAATTTTATGCAACAGCGGCCCTATAGTGCAAGCGCAAGTTAGGTGCAAGGGGTGATTGCAGCTGTTTATTAGACTATTAAATTAAAATTGAATCTATTATGTCTCTTGCCTTTTTGAAAACATCATCAGCAGTCATGTCTGTAGTATCTATAATATGGGCACCATCAGATATTTTAAGAGGGGCATTTTTACGATTCATATCTCTATTATCTCGCTCTATTAATTGTTTAAATACAGTTTCAAAAGAAATACTCTCTTGATAAGAATTAAGTTCAAGGTGACGACGGTGTGCTCTTGTTTCCGCTTTTGCATCTATAAATAGTTTTACTTTTGCATTTGGGCAAATAACGGTTCCAATATCACGACCATCGAGAATTCCTCCTTTTTTAGCAAAATCTTTTTGAAACTTTAATAATTCTTTACGCACCTCAGGGTGAGCTGCTACTTTTGATGCATTAACAGCTACATTACCACTTTTTAGAGCAGAATTCTTGAGGTCCTCTGGTTTTAATTTTTTTGCAGCTTTAATGGCTTCTCTAACGTTTTCTGGATTATTTTTTGTTTCCATCAAATTAAAAGCTACTGCCCTGTAGAGTTTACCAGTATCCAGATAGGGTATTTTATAATGTAATGCTAAGCGTTTACCTAATGTACCTTTTCCGCTTGCGAATGTACCGTCTATAGCAATCACAGTCATTATTTTGTGACCTCAATTTTTGCACCAATTTCTGCCATTAATTCAAAGAATGTTGGAAAACTAGTTGCGATCATTGAACTATCATCAATTGTAATGGGATTTTCAGCATTTATTCCGAGGATTAATGCTGACATCGCTATTCGATGATCATGGTGCGTTAAAACTGTTGCCCCGCCAGTAACACTGCCACCTTTTATTGATAAACCATCTGAATGTTCTTTCACATCTACACCATTCTTAATGAGTAGTTCAAAAGTTGCTTTAATTCTATCACTTTCTTTAACACGCATTTCAGCAATTCCCCTCATAACAGTTGTTCCCTTAGCATAGGCTGCGGCAACGGCTAGTATAGGGTATTCATCTATCATTGAGGGTGCTCGTTCTTTCGGAACAATGACGCCATTGAGTTGGGAATATTTGACATGCATGTCTGCAATAATTTCGCCTCCAGAGGTTCGGTAGTTATCAGCTCTTAGATAGGCCCCCATTTCAGTTAATGTTGTAAATAAGCCTATTCTAGTGGGGTTCATCATTACATTTTGAACTAATATATCTGATCCAGGGGTTATAATAGCTGCAATAATTGGGAATGCTGCTGAGGATGGGTCACCTGGAATGTTAATATTAGTTCCTTTCAGAGTAACGGGACCCTTAATACTCACTTTTTGACCCTGGCCTTGGGTTTCAATATTTATGGTTGCTCCAAATGCTTTAAGCATATTTTCACTGTGATCACGTGATAGTGTATGTTCTGTAATTGAAGTTACTCCACTTGTGTTTATCCCAGCTAATAGTATGGCTGATTTAACCTGTGCGCTAGCGTGAGGAGAAACATAATCTATTGATTTGAGGTTTCCGGACGAAATAATTGTGGCAGGAAGTGTTTCGCCTTCATCGCAATTGTACTCGATTCCCATTTGCTCAAGTGGATTTAAAACTCTTGCCATAGGTCTTGAAGACAATGAGGTGTCTCCTTTAAAAGTAGCAGATATCTTATAGCCAGATATAGCTCCCATTAATAAACGAACACCTGTTCCAGCATTTCCGCAATCGATTGGCTCTGATGGAGATATTAATCCTGCCTCACCGCATCCCTTTATAATCCACTCACCTTTTTTAATTCTCTCCACGCGTGCACCTAGTTTATTCATTGCTTCAGCTGTAGCCATTATATCAGCTCCCTCGAGCAAGCCTGTGATATTCGTTTTCCCCTTAGCCATCGCGCCTAATATTAGAGAACGATGAGAAATTGATTTGTCCCCAGGCGCAAAAATTTTACCTTTTAATGGTCCCATTTTGTATGAAATTGTAGGCATCAAATTAATTTCCATCTTTTTTGTCTGTTGACTCACCGCTATGACAGGTTAAGACGCGCTTTTAGCGTTCAAAATTATTGGCGCAAGTGACATATGTCAGATTATTAATACTTATATGGGGTCACCTATGGCAAAGAAAGCAAAACTTGGCGAAAAACGCATTTGTCCAGAATGCGATGCTAAATTTTATGATTTAACTAGAAACCCAGCTACCTGTCCCATGTGTCAGCACAGCTTTGATCCGGCAGAGCTTGAGCCGCAAGAAATCGCACCATTAGCTCCAGAAAGTGAAGATGAAGAAGCGCCTGAAGTGGATGAAGAAGATATCGATGAAGAAGAAGAGGCAGCAAAAGAATTAGAATTAGATGGAGATGATGTAGCTGTAATTGGTGGGTCCTCTGGACATGACGATAATGACCCTGAATTTAATGGTTTCTCAACTGATGAAGATGAAGATGAAGATGCAGCACTCGTTGATGATGACGATGATAATGTTCTTCCTCCCCCTGATGATGATGATGACGATGATGACATTGAAGAAGTAGAAATATAAATCACTTAAAAGGGGGGCCTTAGCTCAGCTGGTAGAGCGCTTCGCTGGCAGCGAAGAGGTCAGGGGTTCGACTCCCCTAGGCTCCACCAAATTTACCTCATAAATAACTGTTATTATTTAATTTAATTTATTAATGATAAATTCATCCCAATTTTTATCCCACTTCAATTTCTTAAATCTTTATGATGCAATGGGATTATTACTGTGAATGCAGAATTATCAACAAATGGCTCTCAAGGAGGGTTGGCTTGAAGGTTGCCAAACTTGAATGAACGAGTTTCTAAATAGTTAGATCATACACTAAAGGCGGCGGGAAGAGCAAAGGTAAGTCCTGCTGCGTTGTTTGCGGTTTCGCCGCTTGACATCGAATAACCTAATGCTCGAACTTCATCTATTTTGTCCATAATATACTCGTTGGATAATTCTTTGTTTTGGGTTGTGATTTCAGATTTTGTTCTTCTTATGATTTTTCCAATTTCATAATCTGAAATATTTGACAAGAGACACCACCCTGTGGCGCTGGATATTAAAGGACGAACTGATCCGGTTTCTACGTGACGTCCAAGGATGTCGTCGAAGTGTTCTACAAATATGTATTGCGAGAAAATACCGTTATGTAGGGCAAGAACAGTAGTTTCTTGAAACTCAAGTCTAAGTCCTTTCAACATTGACGGTAATCGCATGGCTCTCATGTGTTTGTATTGCGACCAGCGGGTTAAAAATGCTAGACGCATAGTGGGTTCAAAGGTCCGTGTATCAGGATCAAACGACAAATATGCAATGTCTACCAGCGATTTTAAAAGTGCTGATGTACTTGACTGTGGAAGTTCAAGTGCACCTGATATTTCTGCTACAGATGCAGCTCGCTGAGCTTCGGCGAAAAACTCAAATATTGCTTAGGTGCGATAACTCGATTTTACGGTGGAATCGAGTTGGTCAAGTTTTAATTTTTTCATATTTCTAAACTTAGTTAGTACTTTAACGTTCTGCGCTGACGCCTTTGGGTGGAATTGATGGTACAAGTCGCGAAGGCTTCCGGTTATATTTTGTCGCTTATCGGAAAGGGCTTTTTAGTATATTACGTCGCTCGAAGGTTGACGATATTTTTAGTTCTTCACGATATTTTGCGACCGTGCGACGGGCAACATCAATACCTTGCATTTTCAACAGACCGGCTATCTTGTCGTCGGTACGAATGTCTTTTAGCGTCTCTTCCAAAATAAGCGTTTTTATTTTATGTTTTACGGACGAAGCACTGTGAACATCAATTCCATTTACCGATGGAAGTGATGCAGAAAAAAAATGTTTTAATTCAAATATTCCACGAGGCGTATCAATATATTTGTTTGTTGTGACCCGGCTAACAGTGCTTTCGTGCATATTTATTGCGTCGGCAACCGTCCTCATATTTAAAGGACGCAAGAATTCGACACCGCGATTGAGAAATTCCTCTTGTTGTTTGACGATTTCAGTTGCAACTTTCATTATTGATATGGCTCGTTGTTCCATCGATCTGATAAGCCAATTTGCGCTTTCATGAAATTCCGCGACGAAAGATCGGGTTTCTTTGTCGGCATTAGGCCCGCAAATTTCGGTAATATATTTTTTGTTAATTAATACTCGCGGTAATGCTTCGGTATTAAGCTCTATAGTCCAGCCGCCGTGTTTGGTTTTCTTTATCGTTACGTCAGGTTCGATTGATGTGATAATTTCGCTACCAAATGCCATGCCCGGCTTGGGGGAAAGAGACTGTATGGTTGATACAAGATCACGTAAGGTTTCGAGTTCCACCCCAACAATTCGACTTAGACTTTTGTGGTCATGCTTTGCTAATAATTCCAAATTATCCAAAAGACAGCACATGGGTTTCGAAAGCAAACCCTTGCTTCGAAGTTGAAGGCTCAGGCACTCTTTCAAATCTCGCGCAAACACGCCGTTTGGGGAACAGGACTGCAATCGATCCAATACATTCTCCACTTGATGCGCCGTAACACCGAGTGAAGCGCATACATCATCGATAGTTGTGCATAAATATCCATTTTCGTCGATTCCATCTATGAGGTGAATGCCGATCTGTTGATCTACATTATCCGAAATTAAAATGAAAAGTTGGCCTCGCAGGTGATCGGAAAGTGTTTTTTCTTCGCTTAAGTTTGCGATCGGGTCATAATCAGAAATATATGAAGGCGAATTGTCGGGTATATTGCTTGTCGTTGACTGTAATATGTTGAAATCCAACAACTCTCTTTCTGATACTTCTCGCATTGGTTCGTTTTGGTCATTCTCCAAACCTGGGCTGAATTCTGGGTTGCTGTCGCTAATATCCTGAACGTCACGTTCCAAAAAAGGATTCATCTCCAATTGTTCTTCAATGTAAGAAATTAATTCGTTGTTTGATAACAACAAAAGCCTGACCGCTTGTTGCATATGCGGCGTCATAGCAAGCGATTGGGTTTGCTTTGTATTTATACGCGGTGAAAGTGACATGTTAATAAGAGCCCCACATTTTTTGGTTTTGAGCGGATGAAGGCAATTTCCTTATTTGCGCTTTTGTCGTCAATTTAGGTGCCTCATTGTGAATGCATCCATTTCATCGATTCCTTGAAAATGGATGCATGATATCATTCATGCGCTTTCAAAATTTCGCCATCAACCATAATAAATCCATTAAAAACAATTGTTTAGAGTTTGGCATAATTCATGCAACATAGTTAATACCACCAACGGAACAAATATTCAACTAGGGGAATTAATCATGATAACAGGAATGAAATCGCGACCGGCGAAGATGACGAAAAACGCGTTAAATCGATCAGCAAGTGGGGCGACAGTTGCGGCGATTCTCATGGCCTCTTTTGCCAATACCGCGTTGGCCCAGCAATTGGATGAAGTTGTTGTTACGGCACAAAAACGAAGCCAATCTATTCAAGATGTTCCGATCTCAATGCAAGCATACACGGACGAACAGTTGCGCGCATTATCCATACAAAAAGCCTCTGATGTCACGCGTATGGCTCCAAATATTAATATATCAGGTCAATCACCTGCAAATCAGCAAATCAATATTCGAGGCGTTGGAACCAATGACTTTTTTGGGAATGCGACCGGCGCAGTGGGCATTTATATGGATGAGGTGACTATGAGCGCTCCTTATATTACTGGAATGGGTATTTATGATTTGGAACGAGTCGAAGTATTGCGCGGTCCTCAAAACAGTTTGTTCGGCCGCAATACAACCGGCGGCGCAGTGAATTACATCTCCAAAATGCCCGATATTGGCGGAGAAACTGACGGGTATGTTGGTCTCACATACGGCAACTTCAATCAGCTTGAACTGGAGGCAGCGGCTTCGCTAAAATTATCAGAAAATAGCGCGGTTCGACTTTCAGGAAAGTATTTTAGCCGTGACGGTATTTGGAACAATCTTTCAGACAATGGTAGTGAGTTTGGGGAAAAGGAACGATATTCCTTGCGAGCAAATTTCTTATGGGAACCAAGCGATAGAACTTCAGTCATTGCAAACTTTCATATGGCCGACGAAGATAGTGAATTTGACCCCGTTCGTTCAGTAGGTTCGCGTATTGAATTGGGTATTCCTGAAAACGGACCAAATCCAACGTCACGATTACCGGCACAGGTGGATTTTACGACCAGCTACAACACTTTTAACAATCAGGGGGATAATCCGAGCACGACAAATTGGGAAGACGTTTATATAGATACCGATCAGGTGTTTGAATTAGAAACCCTAGGCGGATATATTAAGTTTATCCACGAATTTGATTGGGCTACGTTAACATCCATTTCTTCTTGGGACGACACTGAAAACCGTTGGAGTTATGGTGCGGGTGGCAATTCAAACCCGGGCAATGTTACAGCGCTGGCTACCTTCATTGAACAATCGTTGGGTGGACCAACTGCGACGTCACAGAACGTACTTTCCATAAGCATGGACCAAGAATATACTCAGTATAGTCAGGAATTTCGTTTAACATCCCCTGATAGTAGCGCTTTCAAATGGGTTGCAGGTCTGTACTATTTTCACGAAGAATCAGATTTAAGCCAGAATATCGGTTTTGGTATATCAGCGCTAAACTTCGGAGGCCCGCCAGCTGGCGGTTCCCTTGGGTTGTGGGTATTTAACGATTTCACAAATATTTACAGCCAGCAAACAGCATTTTCAATTGCAGAACTGGAGAACACTGTGTGGTCACCTTATGTCCACACTGAATACCCGGTATCTGATAAATTAAATGTAACGCTGGGCTTACGTTTTACACATGACAAAAAAGGACTGCCCTCATTGTTGGTGGGAAATTACGATAGTTCAGTTCTCCCTTCCAGCGCATTTTGGAGCCGAGATCTGGTCACTCAACAATTGGCGGGCGCTCCATTATGCGACTTCGACAACGATGGTAATCTATTTGGTGCGACTCTAAGCCCGGACAACCGGGGACAAATTTGCGCTCAAGATATTGGTGGTTCGGATCAAGATCTGGTATTTGAAGAGGTTGGCGGAAAATTCGGGTTGGATTATGCGCTAAGTGATGACGCAATGGTGTATGGTAGTTATTCGCGAGGATTCCGATCTGGCAAGCACGACATCGAGTTTCTTCACGGCCCGCATACCGGTTTTAAACGGCAAAATGTTGACGTGGAAAAATTGGATGCTTTTGAGGTTGGTACTAAAACGAGGTTGCTTGATAATAAACTACAGTTAAATGCTGCCGCATTTTATTATATTTGGAAAAACCAACAAATCTTTTTTGTAGGTCCAAATGGTCCTGAATTTGCCAATATTGATGAGTCTGAAATAAAAGGATTGGAAGTGGACTTCCAATTCGCACCCACTGAAGGGCTATTTATTAGCGGTGGTTTAGGGCTTTTGGATACGGAAGTTACGAAATCTACTTCCCCTGCCGCTGCAGAGGTAGGTCGCAAGCTGGCATTCTCGCCGGACGTTTCTGCGAACTTATTAGTTGCCAAAACTTTTGAAGTCGGAAGTGGAGATTTGACACTGCAAGCGGATTACCAATATCAGAGCGCAGCCAAATCCTATTACACTCAAAAAAGACTCGTCGACGAACTTCAAGAACGTAATGTTTTCAATGCCAGAGTATCTTATGAATTTGGGGAAGAAAATAGATATGAACTTGCAGTCTACGGGCAGAACCTAACAGAGCAGGAATCTTGTAGTTACAAGTTTGATCTAACTGTGATGTCTGGAACCGCCTATTGTGTTCCAAACGAAGCGGCTGCTTTCTATGGTGTTCAGGGACGGGTACGTTTCTAACTTTGGCTCCTACCAATTTCAGTAAACTTTAGTCTTAACTGGTCATTGGTAGGGCATCTCTGTCTAATAATTGAGTGTATGATATTATGAGAAAGTGGGAATGCCTTGTTTGTGGCCTTATCTATGACGAGGCGGAAGGTTGGCCTGAGGACGGAATTAAACCTGGAACAAAGTGGGAGGATGTTCCTGACGATTGGACATGCCCGGATTGCGGAGTTGGGAAAGAAGATTTCGAGCTACTGGAGGAAAAGCAAGTTGATGATGAACATCAGAACAGAAATTCGGTATCAAATTCGGACTCAAAATCTATTATTATAATTGGCACAGGTCTAGCAGGGTATGGACTGGCCAAAGAATTACGAAAACACGACCCTGATATACCTTTGACCATTATCTCATCAGACGAGGGGCATTCATATTCGAAACCTGCTCTATCGAGTGGATTTACGAAAAAAACGAGTGCTAGTGATCTTGTCCAGCAGACAGCTGATCAAATGGCTGAAAAGCTTAAGGCAAAAATTTTGACCTTTACCGAGGTTCACGAAATCGATACCGAACAACAATTGGTGAAAATAGGTGATGCCAAAACCACTATTCCTTACGACAAGTTGGTATTGGCTCTCGGTTCTAGCGTTATACGCCCACCAATTGATGGCGACGGAGCCAATTTAATTCATTCAATTAATGATTGGGCGGATTATCAAAAATTTCGAAGCACTCTTGTCAGCGACAATGTCAAAACAATATGTATTATCGGCGGCGGTCTAATCGGTTCAGAGTTTGCCAACGATCTTGTAAATGGCGGAATCGATGTTTCGGTGGTTGATCAAATGAGCTACCCATTACCGTCACTAGTACCAGAACAGGTCGGGCAGGCGTTACGTTCGGAAATGGAATCTGGCGGTGTGAAATTCTATTTTGAGACATTGGTGACAAGTGTCAACAAACGGGAAAGCGGAGCTTCGGTTCATCTTAATTCAGGAGCTGAGTTAAACGCTGATTTGGTTATTTCGGCGGTCGGTGTGCGTCCAAGAACGGACTTGGCGCAAAAGTCTGGAATAGAAATAAACCGGGGAATCATCACAAATCAATTTTTGGAAACAAGCGCGTCAAACGTGTATGCATTGGGAGACTGTGCCGAAGTTTGCGAACATGTCATGGTTTATGTTGCGCCGCTCATGGCAGAAGCGCGCGCTTTAGGTAAGACCCTCGCAGGCGTAAAAACCGAAGTTTTCTTCCCGGCGATGCCGGTGGTTGTCAAAACTCCCCTTTGTCCTGTTGTCGTTTCGCCGCCGGCGACGGGTGCAGATGGGGAATGGTCATTCATTGTTAATGGAACAAGCGTGAAATCTGAATTCCGAGATGAGAGTGATAAGTTGTTGGGGTTCGCATTAACAGGAGCTTTTACTGGTGAAAAAGTAGCTCTTCAAAGGGAGCTCCCCAACATTCTTTGCATTTAACGCCATAAATATGCGCTGGATTTTTTGCCCAATATTTCATGTTCAATAAAGTTATCGCAAGGCTTTTTTGCGACCCCATAGCAAACATGTAAGGGCAATAAGTGCTCTTCTCTTGGATGGCAGTATCTGGCCCCGGGAGCTTCACTCCAATTTTGCAATCTACGAGTTCTTTCGGTTTCGCTAATTTTCTTGTTAGAACAGGTGTCTATCAACCAATCTTCAAACGATTGGTTCAGTAAATTTGTTTCATCACTATTTGCGGTAAAAAATGCGCTCATATTATGAAACGAAAACCCCGAACCGATGATAAGTAAGCCTTCTTCATTTAGACCGGAGAGCGCTTGGCCGATTTCAATATGGGTTTTTGGATCCAGACTATTCATAAGAGACATTTGAACACACGGTATATCCGCTTCAGGATACATTATTTTCAAAGGCACAAATAATCCGTGATCAAAGCCTCTCTGGTTGTCGAGGGCCGCGTGGCCCCCCTTATCACGCAGTTTTGAGTAGATTTTTTCGGCTAATTGAGGATGTCCAGGGGCAGGGTACTCAATTTCATATGACGATTTTGGAAACCCATTATAGTCATAAATCAAACTCGGCATCGCGCCGTGCGTAAGAGTGGGGCGCGCTTCTTCCCAATGCGCACTAACAACCAAAATAGTTGAGGGCTTGGGAATTTGAGACGCAATATCTTTTAAACCTTCGACTAATTCCGTATGCCCTTTGTCGCCTAGCAGCGGTAATGGCCCCCCGCCGTGCGAGACGAACAAGGCGGTGGGCCTATTCAGGTCTTTAGTCTCCTTCATAATAGCCCTCAAAGGTAGTTATTGAATTATTCCTTAATCAATTTTCCGACGCAGAAATGTTCCATATGTTTTTCAGCCAATCTACTATGATAAGTGCCAAACTCCGCTGTCGCGTCCTTACCGCCATACATTCTTGCGACAAATGGGCCACCTGGATGGTGGTCTTTCCATTCGCTGAAATCATAAACCTTGCCATGAATGATAATCCAACAATCATCGAAGGTGTTATGTTTCTGGACCTCCTCTAAAGTAACCTCGCGATCCCCTTGGAGGGATACCTTGGGAACCCAGAGATTGCGCATGACATCGCTTCTGGCTTCTCTGACGGCCTCCGCTGAGCGGAAATCCCATGGACCAAGACGTTTCCCCGGAATTTTGTCTCCTATTTTCCGGGCATCATGGGCGTATAGCCAAGTATCGTCCCCTCCCGCGCGTTTTGCATGATCAAAAACAGGGTAGTCACGCTCATCTAGCGCTTTTAAAATTTTCTGACGCTCCGGTGAATCTTCCGGCTCGAGGTGCTTGAACAAAAATTTCGATGAAAATTGAACGCGCGTTGCCCGGTAGTGTCGAAGTCTCTCATAATGCAGATTTGCGCTGTAAACGTCTTCTCCGTGCAATTCAAAACACTTGCCTAAGGCGGCCCCATCCTCAAAAGCCAATGCAGCTCCTTGGCCAAAAGTGGGAAGAACTGCGTGAGCCGCATCACCTATTAATACCACACGCCCATCATGCCAACTTGGAAACGCGTCTCGATCGTACAAGCCCCATTTAGTAGGCTCTTCAATTCCATTTGCCAGTGCAATGACATCGTCTTGCCGGACATCGTCTTGGAAAGCATTTTTCATGTTTTCTATCATTTCAGAGTGTTCGACAGGGAACCAATCACCTTCTTCGCGCTCAAACTCGGCTGATTTTGGTTCATAATATGCGAGCCACACATTCAATAACTCTCCCCCGCGAACCCAATAATTTACTGTATATCCAAACTGGTTCTTACGGGCATCCATGCTGAAGGAATCAATGGGGTTATAATCCATTGGGCTGCCGTCTTCTTTGGTGAGTAGGGCAACTTTTTCGCGGGGGATCAGACCTCGGTAACAGACGACATATGTCCAGCGTTTTGGTGGTGCTTCGGGTAAAAGAGCCTCACGTACTTTAGAGTTTATTCCATCGGCACCTACGACTAATTCACCTTCGGCAGTCGTGCCGTCCGTGAACTTTACTGTAACTAAATCGTCGTTTTGATCGAGAGATTCCATTCTTTTCGACAAATGAATCTGTATCGGGCAGTCCTCACCAGACTCCGGGCCAAATTCATAGCAACGTTTATAAAGGCACATCAGCAAATCGAGACGGTGCATATGATGAAATCCAGCGCCGTCATTGGCTTTGGTATTGTGATCAAATGGCTTCTCTGAAATGCTTCCATCGTCCATTACCATACGTGTGCTTTTCAAAACGGCGGCACGGCCACCATCAATTGCACCGTGTTCGCCTTTGGGATCGCCGCCATCCAGATCAACACCTAATTCGTGGCACAGCCGGGCACCGTTGGGGGGGATATTTAGGCCAGCTCCAGCAGTGCTGGGAACCTTTGTTTGTTCGAACACATCAACTGAGGTAAAACGCCCTGACTTTCGAAGTGCCAATGCAGTCAATAAACCACCCATCCCAGCCCCTATGATAATAGCTCGCATAATATCCTCCTTTTTAGTTAAATCTTGTGATATTAACTATGCTGCACAAAGTATGCCAAACTATATCTCGTTGTTTTATAAGGGTATTGTATGGTATTGGTGATAATTGGTGACTATGCATGGATGATATGATGCAAGGCATGTTTCGGTGTGCGAAAAAATCAAATTAATGTGATGATATGATGGTATCGACACACTAGTAACTGACTAGAGATTAATAATGAGCGTACACTACGTATTGTCGTGTTTTTTTAAACGGTATACGAGTTGAGGCCTAGACATGTTTAATCTTCTTGCTGCGGCGGCTAAATTTCCACCACACTGATCAACTACAGTTGAAAGAAACAACGATTCCACATTGTCCATTGATCCGCATTTAGATAACGTTTTCTCGACCATGGATTCAATGTCAGTACTTTCGTTTTCTTCAATGCGTGTTGTTTGCTCTGGATCATGATCGAGTATTGGAACCGTCGGGGTTTGTATCTCCCACTGAGGAAACAAATGTTCTCTCTTTATTAGTTCGGAATTTCCACTGATAATTACACCTCTTTCAATCATATGCCCCAACTCCCGAATATTGCCGGGCCAGTTGTAACGTTTCAACTCATCTAGAGCGTTTTCGGATATTCCAGGTGTGCGTTTGCCGTGACGAGCCTTATACTTTTCGAGAAAATGATTTGCTAAAATAGGGATGTCCTCATGCCGTTCACGCAGTGTCGGGATGACCATAGGATAGATGTTTAAACGGTAAAAAAGATCGGCACGAAATTTTTGATTATCCACAGCTTGTTTCAAGTCTATATTGGTGGCTGCGACAAGACGAACATCAACTTTACGGGTCCGTGTATCGCCGACTCGTTCGAATTCCCCTTCCTGAAGTACGCGTAATAATTTGGCTTGGGCCGCAGCAGAAAGATCGCCGATTTCATCAAGAAACAATGTTCCGCCGTGCGCTCGTTCAAATCTACCGGGGCGTGACTTTTGGGCGCCAGTATAGGCACCTTTTTCTACTCCGAACAACTCGGATTCAATTAATTCCTCCGGAATTGCAGCACAATTGACCGCAACGAAATTGTTGCTCGCACGTGGACTGCTATTGTGAAGCGCTTTGGCAAACATTTCCTTTCCCACCCCCGTTTCACCAAGCAATAAAACTGTGACTTTGCTGTCGGCCGCTTTTAGCAATAACTGGCAACTAGCACGATATGGCTCCGATTCTCCGACCATTTTACTAAAAGCTGTTGTATCAAGAGAGTACCGCAAGTGCTCAACTTCATTCTGCAGCTGAATAATCTGATCAGCGACGTGGTCAGGTTCAAAATATTTCATGTGCTGTTTGGCGTCATCATCCCATTCACTCAATGGTTTTGCGAAGTTATGACAATGGCGATCGCCTTTGCCGACACATTCCACTTCTTTATGTAAAATGAATTTCCCCATGATTTCACTAGAATAGCCACAGGCGTAGCCTACAAGTGTCCAACAGACAGAGTCAGTGTGTAATCCGAAATCTTCCGTATGTGTCTCGGCCTCGTAGGAATTCTTCCAAATAAATTCCCCCGTATACAGCCCCTCAGCTATGTTAATATTCAAACTTACTGGGTCTGCTAATACAAAGCCTTCCGCCTCGTGCAATTTTGGTCCGACCCCAAGCAATTCCTCGTCAGAGGCACCGGGTAGAAGCCGGCGCGCAAGCTGTGCATCCCGTTGCCCCGAAGCGTAGCCCATTCGAGTTAATATCCCTCGGGCCCGCTCTGTTCCGAGTGTCTCTATCAGTTCCTTACGTAATGAGCTAATAGCTCCAACATGCAAAAGAAGCATGCGATTTCCCCCAAGACTGATGCGACCAGCTTCAAATTTCAGATCTAAATCTGATTCTAACTGGAATAACTCGCCGAGGTTAATATTGGTCACGGTCATTACGTCCTACAAAAAATGGCATACTCGAATTTGCGAAGCACGCTAAAGAAACTTAATCAATTTCGAACGCGATACCAAGGAGCCTGAAAATTGTTCGAAATTTTAACTATATCGTTCATATGTTGCGTATAACGTAAAAAAGAAGTCGGTCAAGTTCGCCACATTTCTTTTCGTGTAGTATAACGCCCGTTAAAAATTTACCAAATCATCATTATATGAGACTTCATATACCAAATGCGTTCTAGAATTTAAAAAAACTAAATCATTTGATCATAATTTCTTGGATCAAATGTTTCGAATAAGCGTAAAGTGTTGTTTTCCATGCCATTTTTTAGGATGGTGTATTTATTGCAAGAATATGGTTAATCGGTGATGACAACATCATTTACGTGTTTGTTTGCAACAAGAGATACTGAAATATGAGGATTTATTTGTATGGTTGATGTGAAGTTCTATTTTAATTTTCGTAGCCCTTATTGTTACCTCGTTTCCAAACGGGTTTTTGCATTAAATGAAAAATTCCACATAAATTGGATATGGCGACCTCTCGGCGGTTGGAGCGGTCGCTCAGCGCCTGATCGTGTTGTGAAAAAATTACCGCTTGTTAGGCAGGATTTAGCGCGATGGTGTTTGCGTTATGGAATTCCGATGAATCCGCCGCCAAAAACAACCGATCCTACAAGGGCTGCTGCTGTTTCACTCTACGCACAGGCCGAAGGTAAATTGGAACCATTCATCGTAGAAACCATGCGAACCGAATGGGCAGAGGGACAGGATATTGGTGAGATCGACGTTTTAAGGAAAATTGCCAAGAGCATTGGTTTGAACGAAAGTAATGCCATGGATGCGGCAGATGATCCAAATAATTTGAAGCAGCTCGAGCACTACGGGAAAGAAGCTGATGACGATGGTGTTATTGGAGTGCCGAGTTTTGTTATTGGGGATCAGATATTTTGGGGGAATGATCGCTTGGATTTTGTGGAGGAACACTTGATGCAATTACGTGCACGCAGGATTTAATAATATGAAGCTATATCATAGAGATGACTGCCCCTTTTGTTGGAAAGCCCGGATCGGATTTGCATTTGCCGGGGTTTCGCCACAACTGATCCAAGTGGATAGGGGAACCAGAAATCCAGATGTTTTGAAGCTTAGTAAAGCAGCGACTGTTCCTGTTTTCGTAGATGGTGACATCGTTATAACTCAATCTGCAATATTGCTTGAATATATTGATGATCGTTACGCTAAAGGGAAACTTTTTCATGGTTCATCAACAGATCGTCTTAACATCCGTTCCCTTTGCTATTATTCGGACACATATTTAGGTGCAGCTTTGAAAGGGTTGGTATTTGAGCGGCGAGATAAGCCTGTTGAAGAACAAGATTTGGAACTCATAAATATTAGTGAGAGTCGGTGGCGTGAGTGTCTGGGCGACTTGGAAAACAAATTTATAGGCCCGTTTATGTGTGGAGAATTTTCGGCAGCCGATTGTGCTTTACTCCCTCGACTTGCTTTAGCTGAAACTTACTCTGCAGGTGTCGATAAGCGGCATAAGCGACTTGATAGCTATTGGCGAGATAGCAAGGTCCATGAAGCATTTAAGAAATCGCAAAATATTGGTTAGAGCTCGTTCTGAAGCTTATTACATCATAAATGCTTGTGACTGGTAAAGTCACTAAAATAAATCTGCGACCCAGATCAGTTTTTGAGCAAATGAGTCACTAGTTGTGCATGATATGAAATAATTACTTTCAAACCGCGATATGATTTGAGCGGTTACTCAAAGATAACTTATAAAGGGATGATATTCATAATTATAAAAATAAATAAAAACAACAGGTTAGATGCATTCAGCGTAAAATAATGCTCATTAACCATGTTTGGCGCAAATATTGCAAGTTATACTTATAAAGGATCGAAGGAATGCTCATTGCAAGGTTCCGGTCAAAATTAACTCCGCGTTCTAATTCGTGCTGTGGAAATGAGGCGATAAATGTGAGCAATAGAACTGTCACAATTGATACTGAATATTCTTCCGCCGCGATTTGGTAAGAAAATGAAATCGGAAGAATACCATATCGAAGTTTTAACGAATGGCGGTTCGGAACCGTTTGAGTGCGATTCGGAACAAAATATTCTCGCCGCCATGCAACGAGCGGGTCTCACGGTTGTGCCGGTTGGATGCCGGGGCGGCGGATGCGGAGTTTGTCGAGTCGAAATTGTATCCGGAGCTTGCGAATACGGAAAAATGAGCCGAGCGCATATCACAGAGTTAGATGAGAAGGCACGGCGCTTTGCGCTCGCCTGTAAATTATTTCCTGCGGCAAATATGGAAATTAGACCTGTCGGAAAACTATTCAAGAAAATTCAAAGCAACTGAGGTTAACACAAAAAAGGAGAAAATTATGGCGCTTTCAGGAGTATTAAGACCAGGATTCGTGCAATTGAGAGTCATGGATATGGACGCCGCGGTAAAACACTATCGTGACATGCTTGGCCTGAATTTGGTTACGACGGCACCGGATGGTCGAGTATATTTCAAAGCACATGATGAGTTCGATCATCACAGCATTGTATTACGGGAAGCTGATTCTCCTGGAATGGACTGCATGGGTTTCAAAGTGTCTGATGAGAAGTGTTTGGATAAATTTAAATCTGATTTAGAGCAGCAGGGCCTGCCCGTATCAGAAATCGAGGCTGGGGAGCAATTGAACACTGGTCGAAGAGTGCGGTTTATTGCGCCGACGGGACACAGTATTGATTTGTATTGTGATATGGAACTTTCTGAAGCCGGGCCCATGGTCGATCAACCGGATATCTATGTCGACCCACCTCGGGGTATGGCAGCGATCCGAATGGATCATTGCCTACTTTATGGCGGTGATATTGATGCAACCGAGCGCGTGTTTATTGACATTTTGGGATTCAAGCGATCCGAATTTATACATGCCCCCGGCAATCCGGAAGAGACGATTGCAATTTTCATTACGTGTTCAAACAAAGCGCATGACCTTGCACTTGTCCGCCACGATGAAGACAACAAATTACATCACGTTTCATTCCTGGTTGAAGATTGGGCCGCAATTGGCCATGCGGCAGATTTGATGGCGCGTTTTAATATTCCCGTTGATATCGGACCTACAAGACACGGCATTACGCGCGGTAAAACAATTTATTTTTGGGATCCATCCGGAAACCGAAACGAAGTTTTCGCCGGTGGGTATGATTTTTATCCTGATAACCCTGTCCGCCACTGGTCAGCAGAGAATGTTGGGAAAGCTATATTTTACTACGAGAAAGAAATAAACGATACGTTCTTGAGCGTCGTTACTTAAGCCATCGTGGAGGGTACAGTAACAAAATCATTTCTGACAGACGAAGTTATATATGCGGCGGTTTCTTCAATTGTGGCTAAAGCGTCCACGCTTAAGGTTGCCGTTTGTGTGAGTGTTTGCGACTGGAATGGCCGTGAACGCGCATTTGTCCACATGCTTGACGCCCCTGAATTGTGCGCCGGTAATGCACGTGACAAGGCCTATACGGCGGGAACGTTTGGAATAAATACCAAGGATTGGGACAAAGTATTCGAAGATGAAGACGATCGTGTATTTGAAGCGTTAAAACGAAGAAGTAGATTTACGGCGTTTGGCGGTGGACTTCCAATTATTGTTGACGATTCACTCTTACTCGGCGGGATTGGCGTATCCGGTGCGAGTGAGGAACAGGACGAGTTCTGTGCGTTAGCTGGAATTCATATAATCGAAAAATAGCAACAGCCGCTAAAGTTTATAAAACGAGAAGTTCAATGACAAATATGAAAACAAAAGAAGTGCTCCATTTCATAGATGGCAAATACACGAAAGGGTCCAGCGGGGACAGTTTCGAAAATTTATCACCGGTGGACGGGTCTGTTATTTCGATTGTTCATGAAGGAAAGAAGGACGAAGTTGATCGTGCTGTTGGTGCCGCTCGTGCAGCGTTGAAAGGGCCTTGGGGCCAAATGAATATGGCTGAGCGAAGTACGATTCTGCACAAGGTCGCCGACCGCATCAATGAACGATTTGAAGAATTTCTCGTCGCTGAGTGTATTGATACTGGCAAACCCAGAAGCATTGCCTCTCATATAGATATCCCGCGTGGTGCAGCCAACTTCAAAGTTTTCGCGGATCTCGTAAAAAACGTTCCTGATGAAAGCTTCCATCTGGAGACCCCCGACGGCCTTGGAGCCCATAATTATGGACATCGATCGCCAAAAGGCGTGATTGCCGTGATAAGCCCGTGGAACCTGCCTTTATTACTTATGACATGGAAGGTTGGGCCGGCTTTGGCCTGCGGCAATACGGTTGTCGTGAAACCATCTGAAGAAACGCCGACAACTACAGCGCTTTTGGGGTCGGTGATGAACGAGTGCGGTGTTCCGCCAGGTGTATTCAATGTTGTTCATGGGTTTGGAACTGACAGTGCTGGCGCATATTTAACCGCCCACAAAGGTGTCGATGCCATAACATTTACCGGTGAAACCCGTACCGGCGAAATCATCATGCGGTCTGCGGCCAAAGGCTTGCGGAATGTATCGTTGGAATGCGGTGGAAAAAACCCGGCTTTGATTTTTCATGATGCGGATATGGAGCAGGCGATAGAGGGAACACTCCGCTCCGCCTTTGTAAACTCTGGTCAAGTTTGTTTGGGAACTGAGAGAGTTTATGTGCACAGAAGTCGGTTTGACGAATTTGCAGACAAGCTGGTTTCTGAGGCGAAGCAATTCGTGATCGGAGCGCCCGAAGACCAAGGCGTCAATATGGGCCCTCTCATTTCCAAAGAACATCAACGAAAGGTCTTATCATATTACGACAAGGCTGTCGATCAAGGGAGTGAAGTTCTGTTAGGAGGCGGTGTTCCCGAAATGCCTGGCGCTTTGAAAAACGGAGCCTGGATTCAACCTACAATATGGGTAGGGTCAAAGCCGGATAGTGCCGTCGTTCGAGAAGAAATTTTTGGGCCTTGTTGTTCCTTACTCCCATTTGATGACGAAGAGGAAGTTATTGGTTTGGCCAATGACACAGACTATGGTTTGGGAGCTGCCATTTGGACAGGTGACGCGTCGCGCGCCCACAGGGTTGCAAACCGGATGGAAGTAGGCCTTGTGTGGGTCAATTCATGGTTTCTACGAGATTTGCGAACCTCGTTCGGTGGAGCGAAGCAAAGTGGTATCGGCCGTGAAGGCGGCGTTCATGGCTTGGAGTTTTATACCGAGCTTAAAAACGTTTGCATCAAGTTATAGTGGCTGATGTGACAGATGAAAAACTACATCAGTCGGCAGCAGATGAGCTGTATACTGCAATCCGGACCGTCCGATCTATCGCTCCACTAACAGAAACCTATGAAAATTTAAGTATCGACGACGCATACCAAATCTCTTTGTCTTTCCTGAATCGCAGATTAGCAGATGGAGAGAAAGTGGTCGGTAAAAAAATCGGCGTCACATCAGCGCCCGTCATGAACATGTTAGGAGTTGACCAGCCCGATTTTGGATTTTTAACAGATGCGATGTGGGTTCAGGATAACGTTGTCGACACGTCGGCAATGATCCTGCCAAGAGCGGAGGCCGAAATTGCGTTTCGATTGCAATCCGATTTGAAAGGCCCGGGCGTTTCCGAAGCGGATGTCCTTGCTGCAACTGATGGTGTGGCTGCTTGTTTTGAAATCGTCGATAGCCGTATTAGGAACTGGCAGATTAAGATCCAGGATACGATCGCGGACAATGCGTCATGTGGCGCAATGGTTATTGGCGAAAACTGGGTCGATCCACGAAAATTGGATTTACAGAAGTGCGAAGCCACAGTGACAAAAAACGGTTCGTTTCTTTCAGCCGGTAAGGGTGAAGCGACACTTGGATCGCCTCTAACAGCTGTGGCGTGGTTGGCGAATACGCTTGGAGAACGCGGTATCCCGTTCTTGGCTGGAGAGATAATTTTATCAGGATCATTGGTGGCACTGGAGCCCGTGAAACCAGGTGACGAAATGAGCGTGAGCATTGATGGCATCGGATCCTGCGAGGTCCGATTTAGTTAGGAAGAATTATGAGTAATAAAATAAAAACTGCAATTATCGGTTCGGGCAATATCGGCACAGATTTGATGATAAAAATCGCTGAAACGTCAGACACACTCGAAGTGGGATGTGTCATCGGTATTGATCCAGATTCTGAAGGATTGGCCATGGCAAAAACACGCGGGTTCGCAACGTCACATGACGGTATCGACGGCGCTCAGAAGCTTGACGTTTGGAGTGATATCAAAATCGCTTTTGACGCCACCTCTGCCTACGCCCATGAGAAGCATTCAAAGACTTGTACCGAACAAGGCATGCATATGGTTGATTTGACACCGGCAGCCATTGGTCCTTACTGCGTTCCAGTGGTCAATATGGAGCAACATCTGCAAAAGTCTAATGTGAATATGGTGACTTGTGGCGGCCAAGCAACTATCCCGATCGTTTATGCGGTGAAACGGGTAAGCGAAAGCGTTCCCTATGCAGAAATTGTCGCATCCGTATCCTCGCGATCAGCGGGGCCGGGAACGCGGGCAAATATTGATGAATTTACTCGGACAACGGCTGCGGGAATCGAAAAAGTCGGCGGTGCGGAAAAAGGCAAAGCAATAATTATCCTAAACCCAGCAGAGCCACCCATGTTGATGCGCGATACGGTCTATGCCCTGTCTATTGGCGGCAAGGAAGATGACATCCGCCAATCTATCGCCTCAATGGTTAAAGACGTTCAGGCATATGTGCCGGGCTACCGTTTGAAACAAGAAGTACAATTCGAACGCTTTTCTGGAAACAATCAGCTCCACATTCCAGGGCTTGGAACTTATGAGGGATTGAAAGTTACCGTGTTTTTGGAAGTGGAGGGGGCCGGTCACTATTTGCCGAAATATGCCGGCAATCTAGATATCATGACTTCGGCAGCGATGGGAACGGCCGAGAAAATTGCGCAATTAAAATATGGGATGACGTCGTGAGCGGGCGTCTTAATGATCCTACGAAGGATAAAATATATATCCAGGATGTTACCCTTCGTGACGGTATGCATGCCATTCGCCATCAATACTCCGTTGATCATGTCCGTACGATAGCCAAGGCACTTGATGAGGCCGGTGTTGATGCGATTGAAATAGCACATGGTGACGGGTTGAACGGCGGGGCGCTTAATTACGGTTTCGGTGCACATACGGATTGGGAATGGATCGAAGGGGTGTGCGATGTCGTTACAAATGCAAAAGTCGCGACTTTGATCCTGCCTGGAATAGCGACCATTGAAGAACTAAAACTTGCTCATAAATTAGGCGTTCGGTCGGTCCGTGTTGCAACCCATTGCACGGAGGCCGACGTCTCACGGCAACACATAGAAATGGCTCGCGGATTGGGAATGGATACGGTCGGGTTTTTAATGATGAGCCACATGACCACGCCGGATAAATTAGCAGAGCAAGCAAAGTTGATGGAGGAATATGGTGCAACCTGCATTTATGTAACAGATAGCGGCGGTGCACTGGACATGGATGGTTATGCAGCCCGACTTCAGGCTTATGACCAAGTCCTAAAGCCCGAAACCGAGCGCGGAGTTCACGCCCATCATAATTTATCATTGGGCGTCGCCAATTCAATTGTTGCAGTCCAGAATGGAGCGCGCCGTGTCGATGCTTCATTAGCCGCAATGGGCGCCGGAGCGGGAAATGCGCCTCTGGAGGTATTTGTCGCTGCTATCGACCGAAAGGGCTGGAAACACGGATGCGACGTGTTCAAATTGATGGATGCGGCTGAAGAATTAGTGCGGCCCTTACAAGATCGACCGGTTCGCGTTGATCGCGAGACACTTAGTCTCGGATATGCCGGTGTATATTCCAGCTTTCTGCGTCACGCTGAAAAAGCGGCTGAAGACTATGGGCTTGATACACGCGAAATCCTTGTTGAACTTGGTCGTCGCCGCATGGTGGGGGGGCAGGAAGACATGATTGTTGACGTGGCACTGGATATTTTAAAACGGAGTGAATGAATATGACTGACTTGGAAAAAATTGCGGAAATTACTGACACTGCGGCACGGAATTCTGAGGCGATTGAGCAACTATCGCAATCTGGACATGAAATTACTTTGCAGCAAGCCTATGAAGTTCAAAAACTATCGGTGGCTCGCAGGGTGGATCGGGGCGAAAAAATTATTGGAATCAAGATGGGGTTCACATCACGTGCAAAACAAATCCAAATGGGTTTGGATGACGTCATTTTTGGGCATCTGACTGACAAAATGTGGGTTGAAAATGGTGGAACGATATCGCTCGAAAATTATGTACACCCCCGGGCAGAACCGGAACTTGCGTTTTTACTTGCTGCGGATTTAACTGGAGTGGTTACAAGGGAGCAGGCCTTGGAAGCTATAGAATCCATTGCGCCCGCCATTGAGGTCATTGATGCCCGCTACAAAAACTTTAAATTCAATCTTTCAGATACAGTTGCCGACAACCTGTCGTCTTCAAGCCTGGTTGTCGGAGATTGGGTGTCGCCTGATTTTGATTTTACAGATCTCGAAATGCACCTCGAATTTGATGGCGAGCCCGTGCAAACAGGTTCAAGTGCAGCGATCCTTGGGGATCCTGTCGAGGCCTTAATGGCGGCATCTCGCCTCTGTGCCGAACAAGGGATCGTCCTGAAAAAAGGCTGGATACTTATGGCGGGAGGGGCCACAGCTGCCGAGGCTATCCGACCGGGCATTACTGTTCGTAATGTCGTAGAAAAACTCAGTACACCAGCCTTTAGTGTATCGGATTAGTCAAAATTAAATACACAGGAGTGATATTCATTTCAGTGGTATTGGTGGTGATAATGGCCAATGTTTTTGGGGAGTTGGGGAATACTAACAACAAACCCATCAGGCGCACAATTGCACTTGTGCCTGACCTTGATGCTGATGTTGAGGCTTACGCCAAGGTCTATGAAAAGGCTTACGGCAAGAAGGCCGACCCCAACACCCTGCAAATAAATCAATGCTTTTATACATTATGTTACTCTAGGCTAAAATTATAAAAAAATACAACAAAATCATGGGGGAAACCCCAAGATAGGTTAAAGGGTCGCTGCTAAGGCTTTGATCTTTGCAATCGTGTTGGCATTAGAAGACATATTCTCATTTTTGTTATGCAGTGCCATTATCCGCATCCGTTGTCTATCCAGCGAGACAGGACCATAGTTGTTTACGCTCGTGTCTAGTTTCTCATGGCCTAGGTTTTGGCTCCACGCCTTAATCCCTTCACCGCTAAGTTCTAATTCATAGGCCATCGCCATAAGCGTCTTTCTAAAGCTGTGTGGATTGAAATAGGGCTGATCCACCGCGTTAAAGGCTTTGCGGAATATATCACGCATGGGCTGGGCGTTCGTCCATCGCTCTTTTGTAATCCCGACCATACAAAACTGATTATCTTCATTCAGCCCGCGGGCGCTAGACGTGAAAAAATAATCATTCGATGTGAAGCCCTGTTTTGCCTTAAGGTAAGTCAGATAGTCTTCCACTTCTTGAATAAAAAATTCACCTACGGGGAAAAACCACGTGTTGATTTGCTTGCCCGCTTTTGTGTCCACTTCATTAGGGTCTTGATGCACTTGCTTATTGATAAGATCTACATGATTGAGGCGCATGGATATTATTGCACCGTCTCTTGCGCCGCTTAATAGCGTGAAGGCTATCAGGGCGCGATTACGGCGCTCTATGGCGGTGGTTTTGGGCATGGCCTTAACTGTAACTTCAATTTGCGAAATGGTTGCTATGGGCCTCGATTGACGCGCTCTGGACGCCGTGCGGTCTTTGCGCTTTAGGCGAAGGGCGTTGATTGGCTTGCGGGCGGTTTTGCCTTTTATCCGTTCATCCATGACCATCCATTGAAAAAAGCTCTTAACGCTATTGACCGTTGAAACATTAGTGCGGCTTCGGGTTGGGCGTTTGGTCACGAAGTCGGTAAAGCTATCCACCGCCTGAACTGTAATTTTAGTAAAGTCCAGATAGTCTGTGGCCTCTTCAAAACAGGCTAACGCCGCCAACTTATGGGCAATCGTGTACTCGGAGTCATCCCGCTCCAGCTCTTTAAGCCAAGCAAGCTTTAATTGCTCATTCTTCAGATTCACTTTGGTCATATATTCAGTCCTATTTAGAGTGATGGATTAAGGGGGGCTTTGGGATTGCTACTATGTGCATTTAACGGAGCATTATACGTCATGCTTTTTGAAGCAAAATTAGCCTTTTCAGTCTGCAATTTCGCCTGAGACGTCGCGCGGTTCATAAGCTTTCCACAAGTCTGACATTCGCCGCTCATCATTAGAGTTGCCTTATTGCAGGTAGCTATGCGGAACGTGCCCGCTTTCACTTTGCTCGGGCCTTGGCATTTAAGACACGACATCTCATCTGGCCCGCACGTCCACTTTCGCGCGGTCTGCCAAGCCGTCATCCATTCCCGAATAGATTTCCAGTGCATCAGCACGGGATAGCTGCCCTCTATGGTTGGTAAACTGTGAAGTCTTATCCATTGTCTTACAGTATTAGTCCCTACGCCATATAGTCCGGCTAATGCTTTTACGGTGTAGCTGCGATGGCGTTTAACCTTTCGCGGGTCATATTTGCGCTTCATCACCGCCGCCTATTCGGATGGCGTCGTTAGGCTTTCAATATAGGCTTCCAGATCATCCATTTTTATCAATGTGCGGGAGCCAGCCTTGAGGCGCCGGATCTTACCATCGTCAAAAAGACGATAGATTGTGGAGCGACCAAGCCCTGTGAGTTTGCAGGCTTGAGGAATAGTTACTGTAAGAGTTTTGTTCATGTGACGGTGTCCTTAACTGGCTATACGGCCAGCAACGCACTCAGGGGGTTCCTTCGCATTCCCTATTATTCACATAGATTTTGATTTGTCAGTTAGCATATAAAAGCGGGTTTTTGTGCTAACTGCTGGTTCCAGACAAGCACCCGAATAAGAAATACCGGGTTTAGGCTAGCCTAAGTCAATGTTTCTTGCCGTTTCTATAGTTAGCTCATCCATAAAATTGCTGCGTCGATTTTGTTCCGATGTTTCAATTTGGGTCGCAATCTCTAAAATGTCTTTCATCCATGGCCCGACTTTCAGTGCTTTGACATCTCTATATTTCCATGTTGAAAATTCTCCTGAAAATTCACATACGATATCAATCTTTGTGACAACAGAGCCTTCATACAATAATTCTATTTCTCCATAGTCCGTTGTTGAATCTGGAACATAAGACCTACCAAGCTCACGTAATACTAATTCATAATCTGATCCATTGAAATTGAACGAAATATTAGAAACTTCTGTAGTTCTTGAGCCTGATTTTTCTTTGTTCATATTTGCCACTATCTCAGTAGCATTGAACCCTACCCAGGAAAGGAAATCCTCACGTTTAATCCATGCATGCCAGTGCTTTATATGTTCAGGGATGCATCTCCCGAGAGCATACCCTAAACGTCCTTCACGGAAAATCGTCCGGGCGGCCTCAATTTTTATTCTTGCTTCAGTAACTTTGGTGTTAGGGCTCTCTATTGATGCGTCATATGCTGCAGTAGAATACGCATTGAGAGACTCTGCTAGTTTCTTAGCAGCAAGAGTAATATCTTTTTTATTGTTAAAAATCAATTTATGTCACCATTCTTTCAAAATATTCCTGAAAGTATATATTATAAAACGGTAAAGTCCAATATTCGCAATTGCTCAATATCAGGTGAAACTGAATGGCTTAAAATAGCAGCTTCATTAAAGACACTCGTAAAGTCAGAAAATGTAGTAATGACGAGTCAGGCAGAGTGGCGCCAGCACTAAGAATCCCACATCTCACGGCGCTCTTTTTCACCACGGCTAAATGACGTTATCAGCGTGTCTCTAGAAACGCCTTTAAGTTTAAGTTGGCGGTTTATATCCTGAAAAGCGTGTAGAGTGCTTTCCATCATGGGAGCTTCAAGTTCAGACAAAAATACGTCTAGTAATTCGTTTAAAGTAAAAAGGCTCTCGCCTGAAAAGCTAAACTCCTCGTGATCAGCTGTTATTATTGTGACTTCAGCATCTTCTAAAAATAGTTTCCATACGGCACGTTGATAATCAATACTGAAGCCAGACTTGCGACGGCCTCTTTTTTCTTTTGGTTGTGGAAATAAAATATTGACTGGGTACTCGCCACCGCATTCAGTTAAGGCCATGCCAATTAAAGCCCAATTTTGAATAGAGTTCCCTGTGTCTTTGATGTTATACTTTACTAACAGATACCGCTCTTCTGCTTGTCTTAAGGGGTGGTCAGCATGCGACAGACTAGGGCTAATCAATGGGTTATAAATATCCAGAGGAAGCACCTCGCTCATTCGTGAACCAGTTTGCTTAGCAGCATACGTTTTAAGAGTCTTATAATAGTGTTCTTTCTCTTCTTTAAGCTTCTTTATGGATACCTGTGCTAGCTTTTTCGCTCGTTCGGAAGATGCTTTACTGTCCTTATTAAACTCTGTGTTAGGGTCGCGCTCATTCACCCAGTTGCCGTAAATTAGATAAGCAATTTTGAAGTGCTTAAATGTAATTTCTTGTCTATCCATGAAGCTGCAACACGTCACCAGTTCCCTTAGCCGCGCAATAATCGCTCCACCGCTCCATTAAATCACAACGTTTTTCAATCGCGGTGGTCCTCAGGTAACTTGCTTCAACTTCGTTCCCTATTTTATGTGCCAAAGCCATTTCAATCACTTCACGCTGAACGTTGGTTTTATCAGTGGCCCATGATTTGAAGGTAGCCCGAAAGCCGTGGAAGGTTTCATCACGCCCCATACGTTTAAGCAGTGCACGCGGCGCATTGACTGAGAGTGGTTTACGGCTGGGTAAATGAGGAAACACAAATTCGCATTGTTGTATTGGTTCAAGGCCTTTAACAATCTGGAAAGCGCGGTTTGATAGAGGAATGATATGCTCGAGCCCTGCCTTCATCCGTTCTTTGGGGATAGTCCAAATGCCTTTGTCCAAATCAAACTCACTCCACTGCGCTTCACGGGCTTCGATAGAGCGGGTTGCGGTTAGGATAGCGAATTCCATCATCCTTGCGGCGATGGCTTCACGGTCTCTTAATGCAGACATAAAGGCAGGTAGCGCGTCCATATCCATCGCCTTATGATGCACAACTCGCTTGGCTTTGCTTATAGTCGGCAAAAGGCTTTTCAGATTGCCGCGCCAGATCGCAGGATTCATGCCCGTGCGCCAGTGCATCGCGGCGGCATAATCCAGCACGGCTTCAATACGGCTTCTCAGTCGAGTGGCTGTTTCATGCTTCTCCATCCATATTGGTTTTAGGACAGCCAGAACATGGGGCGTGGTAACTTTTGAGACTTTCAGGCGATGGAGCGGCTTGGCGTAAACTGTTAACGTATGACGCCACTGGTAAATATGCTTTTGATTTTTCCACTTCTTTTCATGAGCCTCGATATAGAGAAGAGCACAATCCAAAAAGGTGGGTTCATCCAGTTGGGCGCGTTCCGCGATGGGGTCTAAGCCAGTTTGCACTTGTTTCCGCATTTTAGCGGCTTTCTCTCTAGCGACCTTTAAGGGAATATCCCGCACTGGCCCTAGGCCCATCTCGCGCCGCTTTCCGCCGCCTTGCGACCACATAAACACCCATGACTTGCTACCGCCCTTAAAGACTTTCAGGTAAAGCCCGCCCCCATCACTGTAGCGACCAGCCCTTTTAGCGGTTCCCACCGCCTTGGAGCTAAGTTTATGAATGCTTCTCGCCATGTTTCACCCGTTCGCGTTGGTAAAGTGGTACCGCTTATCCCACTTCTTACCCCACTTTATAAGTGGGATAAAGGGGTATTTTGAGAAACGTGTGGAAACAGTACGAGTAAAAGTTCTTATAAAAAGTTAACATTATTAGACACAGGGGTATTTTGAGAAACACTAGTATGGTGGACCTAGGCTCCACCAAATTTACGTGTTAAATCATTGATATATATAGACAAAAATACATTGCCTTGTGCTTGTTCATACCTTTGTTCATACCTTTGAAAAAAATATCACACTTTTATTTTTTGATTATTAAAGATGCGGATTCTAATTCGTAGCAGTAATCACCAATCGTTCTGTCCTTTATCCGTCCCACCGCTTCATCAATAGCGCTTAGGGGAACGATGAACCACTCACGGGGCTTTGGGAATGCTACTATTCGCAGCAACCGTATGTATCCGTGGGTAATTTTATTGGTATTATTTGAATTACCCTAGATTAACATATTAAAGTCTAAAATAAGTTCTGTACTTGACAAAGATGCTGTAATTTTTGTTTATTCTAAACATGAAATTTATATATTCGTTAATTATCAGTTCTGTATTCATCGTCTCATGTGGCGGCAGTAATGAAACCCCGCCGCCTGTAGTTTCTTTACCTCCAGTACCTCCACTCCCGGAAACATCTTCAACCGCTTTTTATGGTTATGCTATAGATGGATATATTTCAGGTGCTAATATATTTGTCGATCAGAACTTTAATTTTACACAAGATGATAACGAATTTACTGCAGTCACTGATACCGATGGTTCTTTTGTTATTGAAACTAATGATGAAGACATCTTAGCCTGTTTGCAAAAAAGACCAATTGTTGCTGATGTCCCAGTGGGAGCAGAGGACTCAACTTTGGGAACTGTAACAGAAGCCTACCAAATGATTCTACCGTCTATTGAAGATGCAGGTATAGATACGATTGTAATTTCTCCTTTTACAACTCTTTTTGCTGAGGCTATAATTACAGCTAAGAATAATTCAGATTTAACTGAAGATCTAACAGTAGAGCAGGGGTGTCAGAGTGAAGGCGATGCTGTGGCATCTTTGGTAACTGCGAGAATTGATGAGCTTAAAAACTCTATAGAAACAAATTTTGGTATCACATATGCGGAACTGCTCAGTGATTTTATTGCTAATGAGACATCACTTGTGACTGAAGAGGTAGCACAAAATATTGCAGGGTTGCTACCACACCTTCAAATAATAGATAATCAAATTTCCGAAGATTTATCAGCGACGTTTGATAAAGATATAAGAGCAAATGTTTCCTTAGCAGAGGAGTCGTTAGCTATTATTTTTAGCGGCGAAGATTATGAAAAACTTCCTTTAAATTTTTATAGTAGTTATAATACAGAGCCTAATGCGGATGGCTGGTATAGAAATGAAAGTATTGAAGCGAGCGGCGCATTCATTTCTAAAGATGGAATACTCTCCAGGGAAGATTGTAGCGAAACTGATACCGCTCTATGTAATGTCAGTGAACTGACCCTGAAAAACATAGCAAACATATCAACCCTTTATAGAAAAACTTCATCATTTAATAAGAACACTCCAATAGATTTTAATGATCTAGGTATTACTGATGGAAACCTTAGTGTTGGCGCAACATTATCTAGTGCATGGCGCAACGGTTCTGTAAATTGGAATTCTTCTGGGTCTAGACAAAGGGAGTGCCAAAAAGCTGAAAGTATTCAATTTAGCAACTCGGTTTCATCTGAAATTAGTACAAATTTTTATTATAACAATTACTCTCAAGGCTTTGAAAAAGCTGAGTGTGACGACGTACGCCATTATTATACTCCAATATTAAACGCATCAACTTTTCTCACAGATGGTTCAGGTACTGGCTTAGGAGCACAATATTACATTTTTGATGTATTACGGTCAGGAATATCATCCAATTTACCATATGATTTTGTTGATAATAGCGTGAATATTAATCCAGAACTTATTGTTCAAGATGTTTCCAATTTACCAAGAATGTATAAAGATTTAGATGCTATAAGAGCATCGTTTAAAGGAGATGATTATATTCTCTTTGAATATGATAATGAGGGTGCTCTCAACGCATACTTTGAAGCAGGCACTCACCCTAGTAATGATATGTTTTGGGATGTTTCCGGAGGCTTTGACTCACAGCTAAGAATTTATGGGCAAGATGCAAGGACTGCTTTTTTTAACAGATTAGCAGAAAACCCTAACTTAGATGAAAGTTTTTATG
>Ga0209534_10000396_pt1 | contig 51588 bp, 48 predicted proteins | sample COG_07_FD_184751 | JGI IMG/M metagenome (GOLD analysis project Ga0209534, IMG submission 184751) | Pelagic Microbial community sample from North Sea - COGITO 998_met_07 (SPAdes) (version 2) | ecosystem: Environmental > Aquatic > Marine > Neritic zone/Coastal water | place: Helgoland, sampling...
TCTTCCGTGTCTTAAGACAAAGTACCATTGGCGCTGAAGGGCTTGACTTCCGAGTTCGGAATGGGATCGGGTATTACCCCTTCGCAATAATCACCAGGCAGCAGACTATTAGCCCTAATATATAAAAAAGTAAATAAAATAATTTAAAATTGAGAAAAATTTTTTGTACTTTCTTCAGATTTTATTTGGTCAAATATACAGCTTTATGTGTGTTCAAGACCTTTTTTAAGATTTATTGAAGGTTTTCAATTCAAAAGTTTTTTTATCTGTTCGCTGCCCCGTTAAATCTCCCGCCCCTTAAACCTTTTGGTTTGTCCAATTGATAATATTTTTAACTTTGTAAAATTATTCTAGGTATTTTTATGGTAACTATTATTCATAAAAACTTCCTCTATCTTGCTTTAAATTTTTGTCTGTTTTAATGATTGTATAAAATCTACTTCTTCATTTAATAAGCTTAAAGTTTAAATTTTTTTTTAAAGGTTTTAACAACTAGCAATTTATATATATATGTATAAATTTAAATATTTACAATAAGTGACTTTAGATATTAAAAGCAACTTAGAATAATTATTTTTATTATATTTTAATTATTTGACATTTAAAACTAACTATTTCAAAATTTGAATATGATTTTTAACACAATAATAGTAATCTTACTGAGTATACTTACACTACATTATTCAATTATATTTGCTAAAAAATTTAAACTTTTTGACTTACCAAACAAAAGAAAAATGCATAAAAAACCAATCCCAAATATTGGGGGTTTGTCAATATCTATAGTTTTTATAATATCAACTTATTTTATTGATTTTCAAAATAATTATTTCAATTTAGTTTTAAATTTTTCTATTTTGATTTCCTTCGCTGGATTTATTGATGATAGGTATACTTTAAATGTTGGGAGTAAATTAATTTGGCAATTACTACCTATTAGTCTTTTGATATTTAAATTTGATTTGATTGTTTTAGATTTAGGTAATTATCAAATATTTAATCAAATCAATTTAGGGGTATTTTCATATATATTTACAATTTTATGTGCATTTTTATTAATTAATGCCACAAATTATATGGATGGTATTGATGGTTCTGCAACAATTGCATATTTAATATCTATTTTTAACATTATAATTCTTTCAAACTTTTTAAATGACGAATTGCTGAAATTCTATATTGTTATTTGTTTACCTCTAGTTTTATTTTTATTTTATAATTTTAACATTTTCAATTTATCTAAAATTTTTTTAGGGGATTCTGGTAGTTTATTGCTAGGTTTTATTTTGTCATTTTTAATGATCATTTTATATAAGGACTTTAATACACACCCAATTTTACTTGCTTGGGGTGTTTCATTTATAGTTTTTGAATTCTTATCAGTAAATCTTTTGAGAATATATCTGAAAAAAAGTTTATTTCAGCCAGGTCAAGATCATGTTCATCATTTGATATTCTACAGAACAAATTCAATATTTAAAACAAATGTTATTTTAATTGTATTAAACTTATTTATAGCAAGCATTGGTTATTTTTCTTTTTACTTAGCTGGTGAATTGTTTACATTAATTTCTTATATTATTTCTTTTTCACTTTACTTATTTTTTAGATTAAAACTAATAAAAACTAAAAAAAATAAAATTATCTAATGATAAAAAATTTAAACAATAAGATTTTTTTAACCATAAGTGTTTTGGTGACTGTTAATTATATTTTTTTTGTACAAAGGATTATTTTTAGACAAAATCCTTATATTACTGCTGATTGGTTAATAAATTACCAGGGAGGATTTGTAAGAAGGGGAATGATAGGTGAAATTTTTTTTCAGCTTCACAGTATAATAAAAATAGATATTCTTTATATTGTATTTTTTTTTAATGTTATTCTTTTAATATTATTTTTTTACTTGATTTATAATATAATTAAACATTCTCTTTCTAATAACATTTTTTTATTTTATTGTTTACTGCCATCTACTCTTCTTTTTACTTTCTTTGATCCATTGGCAGTTGGTAGAAAAGATTATTTGGTTATTATACCGTATCTGTTTTATGCTTACTTTATAGAAAAACTTACAACAAATATTAAAATTTTTTTAGTTGTATTATTTATTATTGTATCCTTATCTCATGAGTTAGTATTTTTCTTTATTCCATTTTTATTTATTATTAAATATTTAAATTTTTCCAATATAAAATTTACTTTTAAAAACTTTAAATTTGAAATAATCTGCTCAATTGTTATGGGTATAACTATTTTTTTTTTATTTCTTTTTAAAATTCCACATAACAATGAATTGTGTCAATCTCTCGTTAATCTCAAATTAAACAATGAACTTTGCAATGGAGTTATAAGGGACTTTTCTTCACCAAAAGTATATTCACTAGACACAATCCACAATAACTTTAAATATTTAGAAAAATTTAATTATATCCCACAATATTCCATTTATATAATTATTACTTTACTGCCTACCTTTGTAATAATTTTTATAAAAAATATTAATTTAAGAAAAAAAAAAATATTTTTTTATTATAATATAATTTCGATTTTATCAATATTTCCATTAATATTTGTAAGTACAGACTGGGGCAGATATATAAATATTTTATTTATCTTAAATATTGTTTATTTTCATTTTTTTTTAAAAAATATAGGAATTATCAATTTTAATTTATCTTTGATTAAAAAGATCATATTAACTCCATTTGTATTTTTATATTTAACAAGTTGGCATATGCCACATTGCTGCCAAGAAAAAATGGGCTCTGGATACATTTATATTGTTGATAGAATATTATTTAGAATTAATGATGAAAGTAATGAAACACATAAATTTGGAAAAGATTTTCCTAGAGAAATTCTAAAAAAACTAATTAACTATTTTTAAATTCCATTAAAAAATTTTAATCTAAATACATTAAACATGGTTCTAAAAATTTCTATTTTTGGTATTTTAGACCCGCCAGAAAATCTTTCTCGAAAATGTATTGGGATTTGTAATATTTTAATATCTAGATTATTTATTTGATAAATTGTTTCCATAAAAAAACTATAGCCAGTTGATTTAATGTTCTTTTTTTCTAAAACCTTTAATACTTTTCTATCAAAACCCCTGTAGGAAGTAGTAAACTCCAAAGAGTTTATCTTTAAAATTTTTTTTATAAAAATATTTCCATAAATGCTTAACAAAAGTCTAAATCCTTTCATGTCGCATTTACCACCACTGATATATCTTGAGCCTAAAACAAAATCGTTATCTTTAAGTAATTTGATAAATTTAGGGATTGATTCAGGTTCATGTGATAAGTCAGCATCCATTGTAACTAGGTTCTGGTATTTTTTTTTAACAGCATATTTAAATGCAAATTTATGTGCTGTATCTAGGCCTAGTTTTTTTTTTCGAATAACTAACTTTAAAAAAGAATTTTTTTTTTCAAATTCTTTTAAAAATTCTAAAGTTCCATCTTTTGAATTATCATCAACTATAAGCAAATCTATTGGTAGCTTAAGGGATGTGACTCTTTTAATAAATAATATTATATTTGGATATTCATTTAAGGTTGCTGTAAAAATTAATGTTTTATTCATTTTTTATGTACTCTAAATTTTTTTTCAATATAATTATACATATAAGCTGATATCCATAAAGACAATATAAGGTATGTTATGGTTATAATTGTATCAAACAAGGGACTATAAGTGTGAACAACCGTTCCACCATCTAAAATAAAATTAACTTTAAAAATAAATCTTAACACTTGTATCAATAAGTAAATTACAGTTTCATGTATCATATAAAGGCTGTAGCTAATTGTTCCTAAAAAAATTAATGGCTTAAAGTTAAATATTTTAAATGTTAGACTTTTTTTTTTTAATTTCGAAAAAATTACAACAATTAAACTAAAAATTAAAAAATTATACTTGATGAGTATTTCATCAGAAAAATAATAAATGCTTAAGCAAAATAAAAAAAAAATAAAAACTAAAATATCATTAAAATGATATCTTATTTTTAAGTAAAGATAGTAACAAATACATCCACAGCCAAAATTAAATAAACATTGAAAAAAAACACCATTTATATATGAAAATTTATTTGGTAATGAAAAATAGTTATAATTTTCGATAAAAAATGGTGATGCTAATAATAGTATTAAAAAAATAATTAAAAATTTATATCTTTGGAATAAAAAAAATATCAAAGCAAAAACAATATATGTATAGAATTCTGTTGAAATTGACCAGCTAGCTGGATTCCAAGAAAGCCAATAACTAAAATTAAAAACAGAATGTATTAAAAAAAGATTAGATATTAAGTCTTTAAAAGTATATCTATCACCAAAAGCTTCTGAGCCAAAAGGAAGTGCTGTAAATTCAATAATTATAAATTTTAAAATTTGTATTGATAATATTACTAATAAAACAAAAACATGAATTGGATAAAGTCTGAAAAAACGTTTTATTTGAAAATTGATTATGTCTTTAAAATTTTTAATTTTATGTTCATAGTTATAAGATATTACAAAGCCACTAAGTATAAAAAAAAAATTTACTGCATAAAAACCTTTGTCAAAATATAAAAAACTAGAACTTGGATAGTGAAATAAGGTTACAAATAATGCCGCGATACCCCTTAAAGACTCTAAAGAGTAAATTTTTTTTTTTGATTCAATTGATTTCATTTTTAATTAATATAAAGTTATTATTGATAATATAACTTAATAATTTACACAATCTGAAAATCTAAAATTAAATATGAGAACAATAGCCATTATTGGTGCTGGACCCGCAGGACTAACTGCAGCGTACAAACTTACCTCCATGGGGTTTAAAGTAGAAATTTTTGAAGCTAGTAGTATGGTGGGCGGGATGTCTAAGACCTTACCCATGTGGGGACAGCTTGTAGACTTAGGACCACATAGATTTTTTAGCAACAATTCTGATGTGAATGATTTTTGGCTTGAAATAATAGAAGATGAATATAGAAAAGTTAATAGATTAACAAGGATTTATTACAATAATAATTTTTATTATTATCCTCTGAGAGCATTTAATGCTCTAAAAAATTTGGGACTCTTAGAAGCTATATTTTGTGTTTTAAGTTATTTTAGTAGTAAAATTAAAAAGAAAAAAAATATTATAAGCTTTGAAGACTGGGTAGTAAGTAAATTTGGATATAGATTATTTAATATTTTTTTTAAATCTTACAGTGAAAAATTATGGGGAATAACCTGTGATAAAATAGACTCAGATTTTGCATCTCAAAGAATAAAAAAACTCTCTTTAAGTGAGACAATCAAGTCAATATTTATAAAAAAAAATAAAACTAAACATAAAACTTTAATAGATGAATTCATGTATCCAATTTTTGGTACAGGATATTTATATGAAAAAATGGCAAAAAAGATTAAAAAAGCAGGTGGTATTATTCACTTAGAGTCAGGAGTATCAAAAATAATATTAAATTTTAATAATAAGAATCAAAGTCAAGTTAAATTAAAAAATGGAAATATAAAGTTATTTGATCATATTATTTCCTCTATGCCATTAACATCGTTAATTGAGTCAATTGGGGCACCAAGTGAAGTGCAGAGTTTTGCAAAAAAATTAAAATTTAGAAATACAATTTTAGTATATTTAAAACTAGATATTGAAAAAGCTTTCTCTGATCAATGGATTTATATTCATTCTAAAGAATTGAAAACTGGAAGAATTACAAATTTTAAAAATTGGTGTCCGGAGATAAACAGAGATCAAAAGGAAACAATAATTTGTCTTGAATATTGGTGTTACAATTCTGATGAAATTTGGAAATGGGAAAATGAAAAATTAATTAAACTAGCGAGTGAAGAAATACATAAAACTAATTTAGTTAATCAAAATTTAATAAAAGACGGAAATGTGGTTCGAGTACCAAAATGTTACCCTGTTTATTCAATCGGTTACAAAAAAAACTTAGAACCAATCAAAGATTATTTGTGTAAGTTTAAAAATTTATCTGTTATAGGAAGATATGGAGCATTCAAATATAATAACCAAGATCATAGTATATTAATGGGCTTAATGGCCGCAAAAAATATTGCTCTAAACGAAAAAAATGATTTATGGGAAATAAATACAGATGATGAATACCAAGAAGAAGATAAAATTAATGATTAACAATGATATATGAGTCTTTTTATAAGAATAATTAACAAAATTGTACCACCTATTTTTTTTCCTTCAATTTTTAAAGAATGTCTAAACTACTTCTTTAGAGGTGAAAATAAAATTTTTTATGAGGATAATTTTTATAATAGAATTGCATTTGTAAATAAATCTGTTTCAAAATTCAAAAATTGCAATTATCTGGAAATTGGTGTTGCAGATAATTTTACTTTTAATAGCGTTCCTCTACCTTTAGAAAATAAGGTTGGTGTAGATCCTTCAGCTGGTGGAACACACAGAATGACATCAGATGAATTTTTTTTACAAAATGAAAAAAAATATGATGTAATATTTATTGATGGACTTCACACTTATGAACAGTGCCAAAAAGATTGCTTAAACTCTCTAAAATTTGTTAATGATAATGGAATAATAATATTTCATGATTTTTTGCCAAAAAATTATCTTGAAGAAAAAGTGCCTAGAAAGCAAGCCTCTTGGACAGGGGATATATGGAAAGTTGCAGTTGAACTATCTAATTCTGAAAACATGAATTTTAAAATTATTAATATTGATTATGGAATAGGAATATTGAAGCCAGGCAAAAATGCAAAATATCAAAAAATGCCTGAACTTAAAAATATGAGATTTGATGATTTTTTAAATAAATTTTATAACAAGTTGCCTTTGATAAATAGTGAGGAGGCAATTAAATTTATTCAAGAATAATATGTCAATCAGCAATCAAATTAAGATTTTTTATATTAATTTGAATGATAGAAATGACAGATTAAAATTTATTAAAAATCAGTTAAAAAAAAACCAATTGATTGGAAAAAAAATAAAAGGAATAAAACCTAATCATTTAGATAAAAAAATGATTAATAAATATAAAAACTACTTAACGCCATCTGGTATAGCTGGATGTCTGGTGCATAAGAAAATTTGGGAACTAATTATAAAAAAAAATATTAAGTGCGCACTAATATTAGAAGATGATGCGCTGATATCCCAAAATTTAAAAATTTTTTTGCAGAATGTTAATAAAATTTTAAAGACAGAAGAGATAGATATTATAAATATTAATACGCACGAAATGCTAACTAAAATAGGAAAGCTAAAACATTATTTTAAGGAAATAAAAACCGGTCTTTATAATTTAATTTCAATTGAATATGGAACAGCAGGTTATTTAATTACAAATAAATGTGCCAGAAAATTGGTTAAAGATAAAAACTTTTTTAAACTACAGATAGATATGTACTTATTTGGCAAAACATCTAATTCAAGTAAAATACAAAATATATATCAAGCTTACCCTGCTTTATCCATACCATTAGCTTCTATAGAGACCAATAAATATAAACTCTACTCATCATACTTTAAGGATAGTAATGAATTTAATAAAGTTGCCATGTCTAGTTCGGATTATAACAATTATAAAAATGAGAATATATTTATTAAATCATTAAACATTATTGGAAATTATATAAAACAAAAACTTCACCTTAAGTCATTTAAAATAGGTAGAATATATTTTTATACAAAACACTATTCAAATATTATGTTTTCTAATAAAGGATATAAAGTTATTTACAATAAATATAAAATATAAAATGTTAAATAAAAAATTTAAAATTATAAATTTTGAAAAATTTTTATCTCCTAAAAAGAAATATAATTTAATCAGACTTGGGAGGAATTTTGATGGTGGTTATTTAGTAGATAAACAATCTATCAAACAGACTAAAACTTTTATTAGTTTGGGAATAAATGATGACTGGTCTTTTGAGAAAGATTTCTTAAAAATAAATAAAAATGTAATTATTAGATGTTATGACAATAATACATCTTTAGTTTTTTTAATTAAAATATTTTTACAAAAATTGATTTTTTTTTTATATTATGGTCCTAGTGACATAATATTAGCACTAAAAAATATAATTGACTATATTTTTTTTTTAAAACCGAAAATATCTAAAAAAAACATTTCATATAATGATTTAGTTAGAATAACTAATAATCTTCCCTCACCCTTTTTTTTCAAAATTGATATTGAGGGATCTGAATATAGAATTTTAGATGATTTGCTTAAAATAAAAAATAAAATATCAGGCATGGTGATTGAATTTCATGATATTGACCTGTTTCCACATAAAATAAAAAAATTTATTAAACGAAATTCTTTGAAATTAATTCACATTCATGCAAATAATTATGGACTCAAATGGAATGAGGCAAATATTATAGAGTTAACTTTTTCAAAAACTTCAAAAGCTATTCCTGGAAAATTATACTTTCCCCACAAATTAGATCAGCCAAATATAAAAAATAACCAAGAAATTAAAATTAAATTTAAATAATTTTTAAAATAATTTTTCTTTCCAAGATTTTGGCGTTAAATCATTATCAATTTCAATTTCATATTCGTATTTAAATTTTTTGGGACCTTTCTCTTTTATGTAGGAAATTATCTTATCCAATGAGCTGTCTAACGTTATATTATTTTTATAATTAAGCATTTTTTTTGCTTTTTCCGCTGAGCATGTAGACAATTTGACTTCATTTGGTCGATCTGCAAGATAAATCGGTTTTTGATTAAAGCCTAATTTATTTGATAACATTGTGTAAAGTGTGTTTATTGATGTAAACTCATTGTCAGGCCCAATATTAACTACTTGGGATTTTAATGACGGATCTAACATAAGTTTATCCAAACAATAAATACAATCCTCAATATCTGAAAAAGTTCTTTTTTGCTCTCCATCGCCATATATAATTGGCCTCTTATTCTGAAGCATTAAATTAATCATTATTGCTACTACGTTTCTATAAGGATCGTTATAATTCTGTCTTGGACCAATTATATTGTGAGGGACAGCGATGTTATATTCCACACCATGAACATCGCATAATATCTTAAGTATATTTTCTGCAGCTAGTTTAGATACACCATACGGGTCAACAGGGTTTGGGACCTGATCCTCAGCATAAGGTATAGCTATATTTCCATATCTCGCCATTGAAGAACAATAAACAATTCTTTTTACATTATTTTTTATAGCCGCAGTAAAAACTGAGACCGATCCTGTAAGATTATTGTTACAAATCAATGTTGGTGAAAAAACTGATAACCCTTCATGAGCATATGCTGCTGCATGACATACAATATCCACATCCTTCAATATTTTTGACATAAATTCTAAATTTTCACAATTTCCCTTATAAAATTTTATTTTTTTTTGATCTATATTGTCAAGGGAGCCACCTACTAAATTATCACAACCTGAAACTTTAAATTGTTGTTTAAGAAAATGATCAGCTAAATTTGACCCCAAGAACCCAGCAATGCCAGTTATAAAAATATGCATATTTATTTACTCCAAATTTAATATTATACCTATTTTAAATAAAAAATTTCCCTTTTTTGTTTGACGGTAAATTCCTAAATTTTTAAAAAAATTATTATCAAAATTAAAATAAGTCATGTTTTTTCTCATATTGTCAAAAGACTTTAAAACTTGTATATTTTTTTTTAGTTGTTTTCCTGTAATGTTTTTTAAAAAATTGATATGATTATCATTTAATCTTTTATTAACTCCTGAAAAAAAATAATACAATCTTGACAATTTAGATCTTAAAGAAGTGCCGAGACCCATTATATTGCTGGAGTGTTGTCTGTATAAAATTCTTGGGATTTTGTCATAATACACTTTTTTTCCATAAAAAGTTGTCAAAAGATAAAGAAGCCATGCTGGGTCGGTAATAAAATTAATCTTTTTTTTATTTACTAGCTTTATTACTTCATGAGTAAAAACAGTTGTACAATTTGCAAATAACCCCTGAACTAAAGCATTTTTAAAACCTGGAGATCTTTCAAATAGAGGGGAGTAAGCAATAAAATTCAATTCTTCATCCACAGATTTTACCCTTGATCCATACAAATCATATCCTTTATTTAAAAAATTAACTGCTCTTAATAATTTATCCTTAATCCACACATCATCATGATCCGCCATTGCATAATAATTGTATTTGGGAACCTTCAAAATTAAATTATAAAAATTTGTGCATGACTCTTTAAATTTAACATTATATAATTTTTTAAAATTTTTTGGATATTTTTTAAAATAGAATTCAATTATTTCTAGAGTTTTATCTTTAGAATTGTCATCCGAAATATATATGTGAACGTTTACAAATTTTTGTTTTAATACGCTATCTAATTGCTCCTTAAGGTATTTTTCTGAATTACAGGTTGTCAAAAGTATTGCAATAGTTGGGGATTTTTTCATTTATTATATTTAGATAAAGTCTTGTTTTTGTATATCTTAATGTAAAATATTATATTGAAAAATTAAATTAGTTAATTTCGAGTAAACTTATTAACATTAGAGCCACTTTTTAATTCGTCAAAAATCCATTTATAAGTTTTTTCTAAGCCTTGTTTTAGTTTATAGTTAGGTTCCCATCCAATTTTTTCTTTAGTTAAAGTATTGTCACTAGATCTACCTCTAACTCCTAGTGGTTTATCTAATTGATAGTTTTTTTTAACTTTATAATTTGCAATCTCTTCTATCATTTCGCTCATCTGATTTATAGAAACCTGTTCTTCACTTCCAACATTAAATGGACTTGAATAATCGTTATTAAAAACTTGTTTTGTTCCCTCAATACAATCATCAATGTATAAAAAACTTCTTGTTTGCTCTCCATCTCCCCATACATCAATTGAATTTAAATTGTTAATTTTGGCATTAGCAATTTTTCTACATATAGCAGCAGGAGCTTTTTCTCGACCACCATCAAAAGTTCCTAGTGGGCCATAAATATTATGGTATCTAACAACTCTAGTTGCTATTTTAAAGTCCTCACTAAAATGTCTACACATTCTCTCACTAAATAATTTTTCCCATCCATATCCATCTTCAGGATCAGCAGGATAGGCATCTTCTTCTTTTAAACCTGGAATAAAATTTTTTGATTGCTTGCTGCCATTATAAACACAGGCAGAAGAGGCAAATAAATATTTTTGAGCTCCATTAATTAATGCAGATCTTAAAAGGTTAGTGTTAGTAAGTACGGAAAGCATACATTCAGCTTTATTATTTTCTATATAACCCATACCACCCATATTGCATGAAAAATTATAAATATAATCAACATCCTTGGTTGCCAGTAAGCAGTTTTCATATTCTTTCAAATCTAAAGAAAAATTCTTTGCATCATCAAAATATTGAAACCAATATTCTTTTGGTTTTATATCAACACATACTAAATTGTATTTTCCTTCTTTAAGAAAATCAGCTGTTAAATGACCACCAATGAAGCCTCCGGCACCACATATTAAAATAGTTTTTTTTTTCATAAATTTTGTTAATTGACAGACTTTTTAACACAATATGGAAGATTTTTAAAATTAATTTTATAAATATAAGCATCATAAAATTGGTTTGGTTTGATATTAAAAGGATTTCTTGCTACCATTCTTCCAACGTCTTTATATTCTGCAAATAGTTCGTTTAGACAGTTTTCAAAATTAAACTCACCATAAGATAATTTATTTTTATTTCCTCTAAATAAAATATACTCAGGTTGAAATTTTTTAATATCAGTTAAATAAAGTAATCTATCCTCTTTATTATCGTATTCAATATTGGTTAAAGCTGAAGTGTTCATATAATTAGTTGTATCTAAAAGAAAAGTTGATCTATGGTCAACTATTATTGACTCATTTTTTGGTAGCACACTATTTACCCAATAATATAAAGAAAATCCATCGACATATTTTATAAAGACCTTATTAGCAAAATTATTATTAAAATTTGCAGGAAAAATTGTAAAAACTCCCCAAGCAAGACTTAAAGCTACAATAAAAGATTGAAAAAATATTAAATATTTCAGCCCTATAAAAATAAAATTTTTATTAAATTTTTTATATACATAAGGTAATAATAAAATTATTAAGATATATATTTCTATAAAAAACCTAGGAGATTTTTGTCCAAAAATCACAAGGAAAGTTAAGAAGATACTAAGTAACAATAAAAATTTAATTTTACCCTTATAATTAAAAAATAATAAAACAACTATCAAAAATGTTGCTAACCCAAGAGTATTTGTAAATGCTCCTAATGAACTTGGGAAAAAAAATAACCATGGAAATTTATCAGAGTCATAATCTTTTAAAAATAAATGATAATTATCATATCCTGGTAAATTAAGTGGCAACGGGTTAATTAAAAAATTATAAAAAGGAAAATTATAAAACTCTGCTTTCCATAAAACAGATGGTAGTAATGAAAAACAATACAAACATAACAAGAATATTAATGATCTAATTAAAATTTTTTTTTTAAAAAGATTAATAAAAAAAATCAAATTAAAAGCAAATAAACTTAGAGTAAAATTTATTTTTGCACTAGTGGCTGTTAATAATATTATGTTACAAAAAATTAAAATTTTAAAAGTTAATTCTTTATTAAAACTTTTATTTACCTTAAATAAGTAAGAAAATGATAAAATAGCTAATGAGACATAAAAAAATTGTGGCTTTGATGTTGATATTAAAAAAATTAACATTGGACAAGATAAGAGAAATAAATATAGGGTAAATTTACTCTTATCTTCTAATTTATTTTCTTCACAATTTTTTTTCAAAATCCCATAAATTGAAAACAATCCTATAAATTGTAAAAATGAAGAAAACTGATAAGCATTTATTGATAATACAAATGCGTTGAAAAACTCTCCTGAACCAGAGAGTTTTGCCTCAAAATCAAAATAGTTTTCTGGAAAAAACCCATTTTGTAAAATATATTTTGATATAGAAAGATGATATGCAACTGAGTCTCCACTTGTAGGAGGGCATAACGAAATTAAAAAATATAATGTGATTAATAATAAAAAAAAAAACTTTAAGATTTTTTCATTTTTGAAATAAGTTATTTTATTTTTTATATTGTTAAAGGTTAAATTATAATTTTGTATGATTTGAAAAGTTCCACAAAATAAAATTAAAATAGAAACATAAAAAAAAATTTCCGATGTAAAGTTTAAGAAAAAAAATAATGGGTAAAGAAAAAAAATAAAAAAAGATATTCCTATTACTGCATATTGATAATTTAATTCTGAGACAATATTTAACATTTTTTTTAAACTAAAAATATTAGTTATGAATTTCCCCAAATAATAAAATCCAGAATAAAAAGTTAGTGTTAAAAAAATCTGTAAAATAACTGGCATATCTTTAATGAAAAATAAACAATTTTAATAGTTAATTGTAGTTAATATTGTTTTAAATTAATAAATTAACTATATTACATCAAATTAATATATATCTTCATATTAAACAATGAATTTTACAGACACAATGAATATCCTGAAAAATAACTTTTTAACATTTGTTATTTTATTGCTTTTTTTATCAATCAATAATGTTTTTTTTAATGTATATGCAATTTATATTAGAGATCATGATGAAAGAATGCTGAGAACCTATGGATATTGTGAGGGAGTTTCTTATGGATATATTAATCAAATAAAAGAAAAAAATTTAAAAGATAAAAAATTACAAATTATAAATTTTGATCTGAGTCCACTATCAATTGCTTTATTTAGTGATCTGCAATTACAAGAGAATAGTAATAATTTAATCTTACTAAATTATAATATTGAAAAGTTAAAACTTCTTGAGGAAAGAAATGTTGATTTAAATAAGTATATTCTGATCAATTCAGTAAATAATTGCATGTATTATAAAAAAAAATGATAGAGATTCTTCAAGTTATATCGCATTTTTTCTTATTTGTTTTTATAACTTTTTTTCCAATTAATACTTATACAGCACCAAAAATAGCAAAAATTTTTAACTATTCTTATTTTAATATTATTTTTGTTAACTCTTCAATACTAATGCTTGTTCTTCTTATTCTTTCATTTTTTAGATTAAATTTAAACTATATTTTTTTTATAATTTTTTTTTTATATATTGGCATTTTTTTATATATTTTTTCAGATATTTTTTCAGATATTTTAAAAAAGTTTAGTTTAAAAAACTCATATCTAAAAATTTTATTTTTTATAATTTGTATAAGTCTTTTTTTAAATACTGCAAATAATCTTGAAATTGGGTGGGACGGTCTTAGCATATGGCTATTTAAAGCCAATAACTTTTATAATGGGAATAATTTTTCTGACTTGATCTTAAATGAAGTTCCATATATTCAATATCCTCATTTGGGTGCTTATTTATGGGCATTTTTTTGGAAGAATTCCTTCTTACAAATAGAATATCTAGGGAGATTATTTCACCTATACATTTATATAACATCAATTTTTATTTTAGCTGAAACTTTAAAAGACTCCTCAAGGTTTAAAAAATTATTTTTTATTTTTTTTATTATTATTTTTTCTTATGATTACGACAATACCATGGGTGGATATCAAGAGTTTTTAATTTTTGCTATGCTTATCTTTTCTGCAAAAATACTAGAGTTAATTTTAAATGAAAATAATTATCAAAATTTTAATGTACTTAGTGTATTTCTTTTAATTAATACGCTTCTATTATCGTGGATAAAAAATGAAGCGCTGTTTTATGGAATATTTATAATATTAATTTATTTAATCATTAATAGATTCAATAAAAAAGCCTTAGGGTTTTTTATAGTTGGCTTATTAATGATTACTTTTCAAATTATAATAAAAAAATATTTTTTTGATTTAGAGAAAGCTTTTCTTTTTTCTTTATCACCTGAGTCTTTAGTTAAAAATATTAACTTTACTGAATTATTTAACAGAATTTATTATACAAGTATATACATGGTTCACGCAATATTAAAATATCCTATTAATATAATAAATATTTTGAGTTTAATTATTTTTTTAAAATATTTTAGAAAAATAAAAGAATACAAACACTACCTAATTTTTTTTCTGTTAAACATTATGTTTCTATATGGTGTATATCTAGTAACTGATGCCCCTTTAATTTGGCATCTAAAGACAAGCATAGAGAGACTAATATTACAAACATCTGGATTTTATATTTTTATTTTATTACATCTAATTAATAAAAAAATAATTAAATTTTAACTATGAAATTAAGTATCATTATTCCATGTTTTAATGAAGTTTCTACAATTGAAGACATAATTGTAAAAATCAATATTCAAAAAGACTACAATAAAGAAATAATAATAGTAGATGATGGGTCTACTGACGGAACACTAGAGATTCTAAAAAATAAACTTTTTAAACATGTTGACCATATCATTTATAATGAAAGAAATTATGGAAAAGGATATTCAATTAGAAAAGGTATTCAATTTGCTTCTGGAGATGTGTTAATAATTCAAGATGCAGACTTAGAATACGATCCTTCCGACTATTTTAAGTTAATAGAACCAATAAGAGCTGGTTATGCTGACGTTGTGTATGGATCAAGGTTTATTGGTACTGATCAAAAACGAGTTTTAAATTATTGGCATAGTTTAGGTAATTATTGGTTAACTCTTTTGTCGAATATGCTGACCAATATAAATCTTACAGATATGGAAGTTTGCTATAAAGCCTTTAAGAGTGAGTGTATAAAAAAAATTGAATTACAAGAGAACAGATTTGGTTTTGAGCCTGAAATTACAGCAAAGATAGCAAAAAGAAAATTAAGAATATACGAAGTTGGTATAAAGTATTTCGGGAGAACTTATAAAGAAGGAAAAAAAATTAATTGGAAAGATGGAATTAGTGCAATCAGATGTATAATTTATTATAACTTATTCCAGAAATAATTAATGAGCATAAAGTTTAAAAATGAAAAGTTAATTTCTAATATTTTTCTTTTATCTATATTAAGTTATTCATTTTTTTTATCTTTTGTTTACAGCACGTATCACATAGATCCTTGGCACTGGGGAACTATAGCTAGTGAGGCTACTGATTATATTCTCGGTTTTAAATTATTTAAGGAAATAACTCTTATGTATGGTCCTGGCATGCCAATTTTTTTTAAATTTATCAATTTTTTTTACCCAATCAATTATTTTACGATAGGCATAATTACCTCAATTATTTACTTACTGAATTTATTTATAAGTTATTTAATTTTTTTAAAATTAAGCAACAGAACAATAGCCTCAATACTTTTGTTGGTTTTATTTATTCTAAATCCATATCCTCAGGTGCCATGGAGCGATTTTTACGCAGGTACTTGCTTAACATTGTGTGCATATTTCATGTTTAATTCAGAGAGAAAATTTTTTTTATATCTTTCAGGTCTTTTTTTGTTTTTATCAATTATTTTTAGAAATACATATTTACTAACAATTTTCCCAGCAATTATATCTTTTCTTTTAATAATGTATTTTTTACAAATAAAAATTTGTTTAGAAATAAAAAAAATATTTTATTCATTTATTTTTTTCTTCTTTATCTTTCTTATTATTCTCTTCCTTACTCAAAATTTACAGCTCTGGTTTCAGCAAGGCATAGGTAGATCTGGAAGTTATTTTGAATATAGTTATTCTTTAATAAATAATCCTATAACTAAATTTTTTTATCACCTAATAATACCAAAAACACTGGGAAACTTTTTATTTTTAGTATTTTATATTATAAATTTTATTTTTATAGTTTCACTTTTTTTTTCAAAAAAAAAACTTAATAACTACTTAGGTCAAAAAAAATTATTCATATTGGCTTTATTTGGTTTATTTGGAATAATACAATCTTTTGATCAGTTTGAAGTTTGGAGAAATTTAAATTCATCAATAGGTATTTTTTTTACATCTGCATACATCTTCCATAATCATAAAAATAAAATTTTAAAAAAAATAATTTATTATTCAGCTTTATTTTTTTTTATTGGTTTTTTTTTTTTCGTTCCTAATCCGTTTTATGCAGCGAAATTTTATACATCAAACTTCTCTACTTTTGGGCATATGGACCATAAAAATTATCGTCAACCCAATCTATCATGGGCATGGAAAAAATATTCAAAAAATAATTTCAAAAAAATAGATGTAAAATTTTTTGGTTCTCACAGGTTTTCTAGTGAAAATATTATTTACTATAAAAACATGAGAGGATTAATTTGCAAATATGACAAAATTATTAATTTAACAATGGATAGATCACTTGTTTATATATGTAATAAAAAAAATGGAATTTCTAGTACTTATTCAGATCGATACCCCCCCAAATTTTTTGATTCAATAATTCAAAATAAAATTGAAACTGGTGATATTGATAATCAAACCATAATTCTTGCAAATAAAAATTTTAGGGGAAACGGACTAAAACTATTAAAAGTTGAAAGTATACCAAAATATACTAGGTATTCAAAAAGTGCACTTTATATGGGCTATTTCGATAATGAAATTTACATTTATGTTAAATAGAAATTCAAAAATGATATTTGTATTATTTTTTATTTTTTTAATACACCAATTGATTTTTCAAAAATATTTAATATTTAACAACACCTATGTAGCAGAAGATTACAAAGGTTATGTTCCTTGGATGATATTTGGAAAAATTTGGTTTATGAAAAATGGTTTATTTCATTTACCACATTTTATACCATCTATGTGTGGAGGTATTCCATATCATGCTGACCCCTCCTCTTTTTATTTATCCTTTATGCAGTTATTATTTATAAATTTTTCTGTTCCAATTGCTCTTAAAAGTAGTTTTTTTATATTTTCTTTATCTGGTTATTTGGGAATGTTTTTTTTATGTAAAATGTGTTTTAAATTTAATAATTTTACTTCACTAGTTGCAGCAACTATTTTTATATTTAATGGTTTTTTTACAAATAGAGTTTTGGTGGGTCATTTGATATATGGATACACAGCTTTTATTCCTCTATATGCATTTTTAATCATAAAATCGATTAATAATAATAAACACGTAGCTATATTAAACATGTCTTTTGCAAGCTTATTACTAAGTAGTTTTTTTTATGCTGGATCATCCTCTTTCATGCTTTTTGTAATATATTCAATAATAATTATATTGGCACTTTATTGTTTCTTTTTTAATTTTAGTACCAAAATAATATTTAAAAAATTTTTTGTTTCTTTAATTTTAACGTTTTTACTTTCGTTTTCTAAGATTAATTACTCCTTATCTTTTTTAGAGCTATTTCCTAGAGAAATTGACCCTGCAATTATGACTAATTATTTTAGTTTCATTTACACTTTTTTTACATCCTTGTTTTTAGTCCCAGATCCTTTTTTCTTTGCAGATCATCAGCTTCAAACAAATAAATTTTATGTATCATTGCACGAGCTAGAATACGGCTTAAGTATATTGCCATTATTAATTATTTCATATTATATATTCTTTATAAAAAAAAATATAAAAGTTAATAAATTACCTATATTTTATTTAAGTATAATTTTAATTATACCAACACTGTTAATCGTAGATATACCCTACCTTAGCAATTTAATAAACAAACTACCTATAGTTTCATCAACCTGGGTTAGAACAAGATGGTTGAGTGTATATATAATACCAATAATTCTTGTCAGTTCCTTTTTATTAAATAAAATAAAATTTAATAAAAAAGCTATTATGATTGGATTATTAATTATTCCAATTTGTCAAAATTATTTTTATATAGAGGCAAAAAGTTACTTTTTCCCAGAGAAGAGTTTTGAAAAAAAAGCAGTATACTCAATTGATAAAATTAATAACTTTTCTAATTATTTAGATTATGAAACTATAGATAGTGTTAAAATAAAATATGTGAAAAACAATCAAAATTTCACAAGAATGGATATGAACGAAGGATTTATAATAAATACCTCTGAACTATTTTGCTATAGTCCTATTTTTGGCTACAATTTAGAAAAACTCCCCAAACAAAAAATAACTAAAAATAATGACAATTATGACGAAAAATTAAAAATTAAAAATAATCAATATAACTTATTTAAACCAATGTGCTTTTTATTCCCATCAGTAAATAATTGTGCTGTTGGAGAAACCTTCTCTTTTAATGAGAAAGAACAATTGATAAAATTTTCTGAATATAAAATTATTAAATTTCAAAAATCTAATATTCAAATAGTTGCCGATTATACTTCAATAATTTCGTTAATTGTTTTGATATCATGCACATTAGTTGTTTTAGTTTTGTATTTTAAAAAAAAAACTAAAATTATGTAATAGTCCAACTTTTAAGATTTGTATCTTTATTTGGGAATTGAGATGCAGATATAACTTGTGTGTTATCATATCTTGAACAAGCAAAATATGCTCCCCACCAATAAAAGGTGCTGTTAGAAATAATAAGGTTTTTAAAATTACTAATTAACCACAAAGTATTTATATCATTTTTAAAGCCTGTTTCTTTGGTAATTATTTTTTTTTCATATTTTTCAAATAATTTGATATTATTAATTACACTAAAAATATTTTTCTGATTTGTTGAAAAAAAATAAAGTTTTGGTTTGTCTATTTTATCCAAAAATATTTTTAATGAGTTTTCAAAAAAAGAATATTCTGTTAATCCACCAACAGTATGTGATAAATTTATTGGTAAATCTTCGAATGCTCTAACACATATTGCTATGGCATTATTATCTATACTAGAAACTTGATCACGATAATTTGAATCTTTTGGTTCTTTTGGCAATATTTCTTTAATTATTATATTTTTATTATCATAAAAATACTTTTCAGATTGAAATAATCCCAACATATAAAGATTTTTTTTAAATTTTAAATTTTTAATTTCAGTGTGAAATTTCTCAAAATAATAATATTCATCAATTAATTTGTTACCAAAAAATTGGTAAAATAATCTTTTCATAAAGAATATTTTTTTAATTAATCGAAATATTGCGAATAAAAAAACTTTTGCAAATTTTACCTTTTTAAAATCTACATGATTTAGAGAAAATTTTCTTTTAAACTTAAAATCTGTAACAAATCCTGTGAAAGTATCCAGCACTAGGTCTGTATTGTTTATTAGTGATAAATTTTTTGCTGCTGCGTATTGAAAAAGTTGGTTTCCTATCCCACCACTTAAATGCAAATAAATTTTTTTTTTCATTAAATATTTTTTAAAATTATATTGTTTAATTTTTTTCCAATTATGTTCCAATTAAGTTTTTTTTCATAAATATTTCTTGAGCTATATGAATTTTTAATAAATTTTTTTTGATTTTTAAATATGTTAATTATATGTTTTGATATCTCATCCATTTTATGATCTTTTGAAAATCTAAAACCATTTTTATTATTAAATATTGCACCTTCAATTCCTCCTATATCATGAGTAATTGTATAAAGCCCATATGCAGATGCCTCACAATTAACTACTCCAAAAGCTTCTGATTTTGAAAATAGAACATGAAAGTGTGAATTAAATAAGATTTTATTAAACTCTTCTATATCTTTATTTTTATCCAAAAATTTTACTAATATAATATTTTTAGACAACTCAGTATTCTTAGGTGGGATTGCTCCAATTATATACAACTTAGTATCTTGGCCCATTTGATTCATCTTTTCAGTAAGTTGCACTGCTTTTTCCATACCTTTCCTATCCCAATGAACACCAATGCTAACTAAATTACAAACATCAAAATTTTTTTTATTAATTATATTAAATAAATATTTTTTTTTTGGAATTTTTAAAATATTTGCACCAAAGGGTAATTTTTTAAATTTTTCATTATTGATATTATAATATTTTGAAGAATTGTTTATTGCCCAATCACTAGTTAGAATAACTTTTTTGGATTTTTGTAATGCTAATTTTTCACAGTAGTCTCCATCTGTTATAGTTTTTTGACTAATTTTTGAATTATTAAAATAATGATTGTAATAAGTTGAAAAACAAACATCTGTAAAAATAAAAATTGGTTTTTTAGTTTTAAAAAAACTGGCCAAATATGTATCGCTAACGACTACCGCATCAAAACTAAGTTTTTTAATTTTAAATTCTATCTGTTTTGCAAAATCTTTTGCTATTAAAATTGGTCGGTCAATATCATATTTAATATTAAATATTGACAAAAAAAATCTTTTTAAAACATATAATATTCTTATTCTATTGCTTAATGGACCTACTGTGATTACGGAAAAATTTTTTTTTAATGCCTGTAACATAAAATAATTTGTTCCAGACCAAGAATGTATTTTTTTTGGATCTAGTCTGGTTAAAAATAAAATTTTTTTCATTCTATAGTAATTTTAATTTTTAATTATTATTAATATTAATCCATATATATTTCCTAAAGCTCTTTTAAAAGAGTTTAAGTTTAAAATTACGATTTTTGATAAAGATATCATAAATCTAAAAAATACATTTGTAAAAAAATGAGTTTTACTTAATTTATATTTTTTTATGATGTGATATCTGTTTAAAATTTCTATTTTTCCAAATATAAAACTGCTTCTATCAATATTTATTGGATGTTTAAACTTTGCTTTACTACTTAATAAATAATATTTTTTTAATCTTGCAACATTTAACGAAAATTCTAAATCTTCTAAATAACTATACTCTCCAAAAGAACTAGTAAATAATTTATTTTTTATCATTTTTGTTTTATATATAGAAGCCGTCGTAAAAACCCAATTAGCCTGAATATCTTTTTTTACATTTAGTATTTTAGTGTGCCATCCACTTTTTGTTACTTGACCTGGTAAATCTGAATACAAGTTCATTTTTTTTATAAAATTATTTGACTTAAATCTTTCAAAAAGACTATTTTGGTCATTATTAATTTGATTGAAACAAAAACCGGCTACCAAATTATGAGTTTCATTTTTTTTAATTAAAGCATCCATTTCTCTAAACGCATTTTTAAAAAAGACAACATCATCATCTAAAAACATAACAAATTTATTTTTAGGATTCATATTTTTAATCCCAATATTTCTTTGCAACGAGCTAGAAGGTTTCGAATGCAATAAACGAATATTGTATTTTTTTTTAAGGTCTGTAATTAATTTTTTTTGGTTTAGATTTGAACTATCTATAACTATAATTTCATTAAACGATATTTTTAAATCAAAAAGTTGTTTTAAGACTTTAGAAATAAATTTAAACCTATTTCTTGTAGGAATTACTAACGAGGTATATTTTGTAAACATTTAATATATATTAATATTTTTTAAATTTATTCTGTATTAAAAATACTTATTTTTTATTTTGATTTAAAGCCATATAAAAACCTATCGGAATATGCACAATGAGAAGCATCCAATTATTAAAAAAATTTCCTGATGGCAAAAATGGAAAAAAATTCATGAAAATTCCTAAATAAATAAATGCATTAAATTTATCAATTGAATTGATATTATTATTTAATTTTCTAATACCGATTCCTATTAAGTTGTAAATTGCAAAACTAAATACAATTACAATAAACATAAAACCTATAAGACCTAATTCTGATAAAAATTGCATATAAAGACTATGTGGATGTGTATTGCAACCGTCTTTAAATTCATTATGCGCAATTATTGGATCACCTTTTTTAACAAAAGAACCTTCCTCAACATAAACTTCCAAAATATTTTTTTTAGGAATTTTATATGTTATAATATTTTCATTTTCCGTAAGATTATTAACTAAGTTAATCAATAAACTAGAACTCCCATCGTTTGATAAATTAATGTAAGCATCATGATTAGACAACAATGTATTATCATTAACTATTTTTTTATTAATTGAAAATTTATCTTTATCGCATAAATAACGAAAAGATTTAACTCCTTGGCCAAACATAATATTATCCAAGAACATTTTATAAGCAGTTTGATAATGTAAATAATGTCTATAGCTAAATTTTAAAACACTTCCTGTTTCTTTATATTGATTATATGTATGAGTAAAAATTCTATTTACAAATGTGTTCTGTTCTCTGGGCAATATAGAAAAGATAATTCCAAAAATAATTAAGAAAGCTAGTATTTTTTTTTTATTGAAATCAATATAAAAATAAAAAGTAATTATAAAAAACATATATGCTGTAGCTAGTCTTTCGCCACTGTAAATTACTAAAATTAAACTACAAAATACCAAAAAAAATCTTATAATTTTAATATTTTTATGATCAGTTAGTAAGAAAGATAAGCCTAATAGTAGTGGCAATAATCTAGATATAAAGCTTCCCATAATAAGTTCATCCCCAAAGAAGCTTGATATACGTGAATTATTTAACAATTCAAATCCAATTATATTTTTTCCATAAATAAATTGAAAAGTTGAATCAAATAATAAAAGGAAATAACAAATTAAAGAAAAATAAAAAAAAGAAATTTTGATTTCAGGATACTTATTAAGTAAATATGATAATCCCAAAATAAATAAAATTATTCTCCCATACCCTAGGGTGCTACCAAAAGATATTAAAGGATTAAATGAGATAAATGAATTTATATTTATATAAAAAAAGAAAATTATTAAAAAAAAAATTTTATAATTTTTAAAATATTCAAAATTTCTTTCTTTGATTAAATAAAAAATATAAAATAAGCCTATTAATACACAGACTAGATCGGGTAAAAAAGGCCCCGAAACTAACAAAAAAGGAAAGACTAATATTAAATACTTTAAAATTTTTTCTATAAGATTTTCCACAGAATTCATTTGTTTTGAAAGATTAATCAAAGTTTGTATATTATATCTAATTTAAATACTTATATAAATTTTTTATAATTTTAATATAAACATTATATGATTTTTACTAATAAAAATTCTATCATTAGGGAATTTACTAAATTAATACCATGGATTATAATTGTTTTGTGTATAGGCACTCAACCGTCAGATTTTGACTTACTTGGAACAGGTAAAGCAAACACATTAAATGCAACTCGGTTAATTTTGGCTATGGCAACTTCTTTAATAATAATTATAGTTTTTGTTTTTAATGTTTTAAAGCTATTTTTTGTTAAAACAAAATTGAGTAAAATTGATAATAAATATCTTATATTTTATTTATTTTTAATATATTTCATTTTTCAGGCATGTGGTTATTTTTTAAATTTAAGTGAACTACGAAACAAAGGTTATGCAGATAGTTATTATTTAATAATTTTAAGTTTTGCTTTTATTGCATATTTTTTTTTAATAAAGAAAACAACTACACTAAAAAATATAAAGTATTTTTTATATTTTTTATATTTTACTATTTGTGTAGCTGGTTTATTTTTAACAGTAATTCATATTAGTAAATCTAGTTTAGAGAGCGCAAATTACTTCTCATTATATAATTCTGTTCTTTCTCAACATCAGTTTTTTTTAAATCATGAACTTCCGAGAGTAACTGGTATATCTAGAACATTATCAATTTTTAGTATTATTTTAATTTCTTTATATTTCTTAAACAAAAATAAATTTGTAATACTTTTTATAACAACTTCTATTTTTGTTTTAAGTATAATTATATTTGCATTTCAATCTAGAGGTACAATTTTATGCTATACGCTATCCTTATTATTTTTTTTATTTTTATTTAAAAAAGAGAGTCTTAAAAAAAAAATTGCTGTTATTTGTTTTTCGATTTTATTGCCCTATTTATCTTTTGAAGGAATAAGACATATTCAATTTGAAAGCATTAAAGCAGATAATTCTTTCTCTATTTTTTCTCCGTTTAAAAAAAATGAATTGGAAACGGTAAAAATTCCTTTTAATAAAGATAGTATAAACACTATAATATTAAATAAAAATAGATTATTAGATATGTCTTCTAGTGGAAGAATTGATTTGTGGAAATCAAGTATTAGATTATATGATAAAAATCTAATTTTTGGGTATGGCCCTCAAGGTGATAGATACCTTCTGAGAGATAATTTAAAAACACATTCAGCAAACAATGTATCAAATGGATACATATACTCTTTTTTGTCTGGTGGATATTTTGGATTTTTTATTTTTATAATTATAATTATAAATTTACTCTATTTTTTATTTAAGAGTATTTTTATAAATAAGATTTTTAATTCTTATAATTCTACAAATAAAAAACTTTCTTTAACAATATTTGTTTATTTTTTATTAAGAATAAATTTTGAAAATAGCTTTTCTGTTTTTGGTATTGATTTTATTCTAATGTTTATCTCCATACTAATTTTTCTGATTAAAGAAAAAAAAATTACACTATAATTTTTTTTTAAATTCTTTATAGTATGCAATTAATCCTTTTTTCAAAGATATTTGACTTTTCCAACCTAGTTTATTGAACAATCTAGTATCTAATTTTCTTTTTAATGTTCCATCTGGAAATTTTGTATTAAATGTAATTTGACCTTCATATTCAACAATTTTTTTTATTAATATTGATAATTCTTTAATAGATAGATAATCAGAAGAACCAACATTAATATAATTATATTTAATTTTTTTTTTCACACAAAATAATATAGCCTTTGCTAAATCGTCAACATTTAAAAATTCCCTCATGCTTTTACCAGATCCCCAAACTTCAACATTTTTTTTATTTTTAATTTTTGCTATATGAAATTTTTTAACTAATGCTGGAATAACATGACTTTTTTTAAGATCAAATTTATCACCAAAACCATACAAATTTGCAGGTATTAATGAAACATAGTCCTTTTTAAAATTTTTTTTAATATATTCACAATACTTTATGGTGGCAATTTTTGAAATCGCATAAGCTTCATTAGTTTTTTCAAGTGGTGAGCTTAGCAAATAATTTTCTTTAATAGGAATTTTGGTTTTTCCTGGATAATTGCTAACTGAACCAAGGTTTATAAATTTATTCACACCATTATTTAAACTTGCATGAACCAGATTAAACCCAATCATAACATTTTCATAAATATAATCAGAGGGATGAACTAAATTATCTAATATTCCACCTACTTTTCCTGCAGCGTTAATAACTATATCGGGTTTGTGTTTTTTAAACCATCTGTTTACTTTAGATTGATCCAGAAAATTGAGATTTTCTCTTCTACAATTTATAATTTTAAAATTTTCTTTTTTTAATACTTTTAATACCGCACTACCTACCATGCCTTCTTGGCCGGCTATTAATACTTTTTTGAAGCTCAAATTTTTTCTAACTCTTTTATTGATTTATAATCACTTATAATCATTTCTTTTGCTAACTCGTATAAATTTGTTTTGGCTTTCCAATTAAGTTTTTTTCTAGCTTTAGACGAGTCTCCCCTTAAATAATTTACTTCGTTAGGTCTAAAATACTTTTTATCTATTTTAATTATTTTTTGCCCTATTTTTAAGTATGGTGCTAATTTCTCATCATAACTTTTTACAACTGCTGTTTCATTTAAATCTCTGCCTATCCAAATAATTTTTATTTTTAAAATTCCACAACATATTTCAATAAAATTTTTAACTGAGTATTGTTTTCCTGTTGCGATCACAAAATCATCAGGTTTTTTTTGTTGTAACATTTTCCATTGCATTTCAGCATAATCTCTTGCATGACCCCAGTCCCTTAAAGAGTAAATATTTCCCATATATAATGCTTTATCAAGACCTAATGCAATTCTAGACAATCCTATTGTTATCTTTCTTGTCACAAAAGTCTCGCCTCTTCTCGGGGATTCATGATTAAACAAAATACCATTAACAGCAAAAATATTATAAGATTCCCTGTAGTTTTGAGTTATCCAATAAGCGTATAATTTAGATGTTGCATAAGGACTTTGTGGTCTAAAAATAGTTTTTTCTGATTGTTTTTTATCATTACTATTTCCAAATAGCTCTGAAGTAGATGCTTGATAAAATTTAGTTTTGGAATTAAGTTTCAATAATTTGATTGCTTCAAGAATATTTAAAGTGCCTAAGGCATTCACATTTGATGTGTAATTTGGCATTTCAAAACTGGTTTGCACGTGACTTTGTGCTGAAAGATTATAAATTTCGGTAGGCTTTATTTTATCAATTATGCTAATAATGTTTGAGGCATCAGTCACATCTCCATAATGTAAGAAAAAATTTGTTTTTAGGTGAGGATCAACGTACAAATGATCAACTCTTGAGGTATTTATAGATGAAGATCTTCTTTTTACTCCATGCACTTCATATTTCTTTTTAAGTAAAAATTCAGCAAGGTAAGACCCGTCTTGACCTGTCACACCAATAATTAATGCTATATTTTTTCTCATAATAAAAAAATTAATATATTAGTTATTGAACTAATGCTATTAAATAATTAAATGAAAATATCTATTATTACTGTCTGCCTAAATAGTGAAAAAACAATTTTAGCTAATTTCAATTCTATTTTAAGTCAATCTTATAAAAATATTGAACACATTATAGTAGACGGGGGTTCGAATGATAATACTTTCAAATATATTTCTAATTATCCGAATCCAAATAAAAAAATATTTATTATAAAAAAAAGAGGTATTTATAATGCTATGAATGTTGGTATTAAAAATGCCACTGGAAACTTTATAGGAATATTAAATTCTGATGATATTTTAAATTCAAATTTAACAATCGAGACCATAGTTAAAAAAATTAAAAAAAACCCAAAACATAAAATATTTTTAGGTAACATAATTTATTTTAAAAAAGTTTATAAAAAAGTTGAAAGATATTATACTGCTACAAAATTCCATAAGAACAAATTAAAAGGTGGGTTTATGCCTCCACATCCAGGTTCATTTATTCACAAAGATATTTATCGCAAGGTTGGATTATATAACGAAAAATTTACAATCGCCGGAGATTTTGATTTTTTTGTTAAGTGCTTTTTAATTTATAACATAAAATTTAAAATAATGAATTTAATAACAACTCGAATGAGAATCGGTGGTATTTCAACTAAAAACATTTTTTCTAATATTAATTCATCATTTGAGATTTATAATTCTCTTAAAGGTTATGGAATTAATTCTTCATTTTATAAAATCTTATTAAGATTACCCTTAAAACTTGATCAATATTTATTTTTCAATAAAAAACTAATTAATCAAAATTTTAGTTTTAAAATTGTAGGTTACTATAGGAATATATTTTGTAAATTTAACATTATTAAAAATATTAACTTATTAAAACAAAATCAAAATTTTGTTCTATCTGCATTAAATTTAGCATTTCTTGGTTATTATTTTAAAGGTGATATCATTTTATATAAAAATTTAATAAATTGGCCAGATGGTACTTTTTCGAAAACAGTAAATTATAATTTAAAAAAAATTGCTGGAAGAGAAATATTAAGAAATTTAGATATTGATAAAAGATATATTAATCAGTTAACTATAATTGGAAATTTGTCAGATTTTTCTAAAAAATATTTATCATCAAAATATCAACTACCAATAAAACATATAAATCTTCCTTATGGGAGTATAAATGTAATTACAAAAAAATTAAAAAAAATTACAATAAGAAAAAAACAACTTATTTTGATAACATTGCCAACGCCTAAACAAGAACAGTTAGCGAGATATCTATTTTTAAAAAACAAATATTATAAAATTATATGTATAGGTGCCTCTATATCAATTGCGTCAGGAGAAGAAAAAGAGGTCCCAGAATATTTCAAAAATTTTGAATTTGCTTGGAGATTAAGATACGAGCCACGAAGAAGATTAATCAGATTAATAAGTAGTTTTATCCATTATATTAAGGGAGTTTTTATCAAGAACGATTTAGACAATGTACAAGTTAAAATCCAAAAATAATTCTAATACCGTCCACTACTTCTGGGCATGCGATTTTTCTCAAATAACTGGAGAAGGAATTTTAGCAAATTTATTTATTAAAAATTTTAAAGTCAATAATAAATTATGTAAAATTTATACTGTAAACAATTTAAATTTTAAAAATTATAAAATTAAAAAAATTGCAAGTTATAAATATATAACTCCCTTTCTTGGTATATTTTTTTGCTGGTACTTTTATTTAAAAGGCAAGAAAGTAGGATATATAAATTACCTTCCACTTTGGAATTTTATTTTATTTTTATTTCTTCCTCCCAAAATTATACTTGGACCGATTACGGGAGGTGCAAAATTTGATAGAAAATATCAATTTATTATAAGAAAATATTTTTTTTATATTTTTTATAAATTTAGTGAAATGATTATTTTTATAAGAGGAATAAAAGTTTATTTTGCAACTGAATTATTAAAAAATATCTTAAATAATAAGACAATATCAAGATCCAAATTTAATTTTGTATTTAAAAAAATATATTTGAAAAAAACTCAATTAAAAAAAAAAAAAATAGATTTTCTTATATATTACAAACTTCATAAGAATAAAAATATCTTATTTCCATACAAATTAATAAAAGATTTAGTAAAATTAAATTTTAAAATTTATATTGTAGGGGATAAATTGAATATTTTCGGAGTTAAGAACTTACGTATTGTTAATAATAAAAGAGTTAATGCTTTATTATCTAATACTTTTTTTACAATTTCCTCAAATGAAAATCCTTATACAATTTTTAATTTAGAATGCATTAATAATAATGTAAAAATCATAACAACAAAAAAAAATAATGATATAAAATATTTTAAAAAGGCGTTTCTATTTTTAAACAAAAAAAAAATAACCACTATTAAAAACTTTTTAAACCAAAGTAAAAAAGCTATTCATTAATTTTTATTTGATCATTTCTATATATAATGTGATTTCCCATTACTAGTAAATCCATATTAGTTCTTAAAAAACAATCTATTGCATGTTTTGGCTTATCAACTATAGGTTCGTTCTCATTAAATGATGTGTTTAAAACTAGCGGTATACCTGTTAAAGATTTAAAACAGTTAATAAGCTTATGAAATAATAAATTATCATTTTTGTTTACTGTTTGTAACCTACCAGTACCATCTAAATGGACTACAGAAGGGACTAAAGATTTTTTTTGTTCTTTAAACTTTAATACCCTAGACATAAATGGCTCTTCGTCGTAAAAATTTTCAAACCAATCATCAGCATATTCCAACAAAATAGATGGGGCAAAAGGTCTGAAATTTTCTCTTCTCTTAATTTTTAAATTAATTATTTCTCTAATATTTTTATTTCTAGGATCTCCCAAGATTGATCTGTTTCCTAGCGCTCTGGGTCCCCACTCCATTTTACCTTGAAACCATCCAGTAATCTTACCTAAAGATATTTGTTTTGCGGTAAACATTAAAACCTCATCTTGAGTTTTAAAAAAATATGATGAACAATTTTTTAATTTTATATTTTCTTGATAATTTATTATTTCTTTATTAATCTCTAATTCAGAATATTCTTTTCCCAAATAAGCATTTGTTTTTTTTATTTTTTCATTATAAAAATTTTTGTAAGCTACATACGCAGATCCAATTGCTCCTCCTCCGTCACCTGGATTAGATGGAATAAATATATTTTTAAAATTTGAATTACTTATTATTTTACCATTTGCTAAGGAATTTTGAGCACATCCACCAGATACTGTTAAGTTTTCAATTTGGTATTTTTTATGAATATGATCAAGTATATGAAAATAAACTTCCTCATAAACATTTTGAACACTTGCTGCAATATTTTTGTGATAATCAGAAATATTATTGTTTAATTCTTTTTGATCAAAGATATTATAAATTCTATCATTGAATAAAGTTGGGCTTTTAGGTGAAGAGTTATTCCAGCTATAACTCGTGCTTTTTCTATGGTGGTTAAAATAATCAAGATTCAGTGAAAATTCACCATTTTTTTTAATATTTATAAGTTTTTTAATCTTGGAGATTTCTGACGGTTTTCCATAAGATGACAAGCCCATGACCTTATATTCGTCTCCAAAATTTTTAAAACCGAGCAACTGTGTAAATGCTTCATAAAAAATACCCAATGAATGTGGAAAAAGAATTTTTTTATCAATTATTATATTATTATTTTTTGATATACCCCAAGTTAAACTGGCAAAATCACCAAATCCATCAATTGATAAATTTACACAATCATCAAATGGTGAATCATAATAAGCTGATGCAACATGCGATTTATGGTGATCAACTTCAAATAATTTACAATTTTTATTCAAATTTCCAATCTCTTCTTTAAATATATCTAATAAATTTTTTTTTTTTAGATGACTGTTCAATCTATTAAAATAAAAACTTAATCTAGGTTTATTTGATAAAACAAATTTAATTTTATTAAATAAGTTTGAGTAAAAATTATGATTAATTGAAATTACATCAATTTCATTTGGTAGAATATTTTGACTTCTCAAACATTCCTTTATTGCAAGTTTAGGAAAGCCAGACCAATGTTTTATCCTACTTAATCTTTCTTCTTCAATAGCTATCTTAATTTTACCATCAATTAATAAACATGCTGATGAATCTGGATGATAAGCGTTTATTCCTAAAATTATCATTTCAATTATATACAGTTATTAAATAATACAATCAACTATTGTAAATTAATTTTCCCTGAGTCAATCAAATATACTTTATCAAAAGAATTTTCCAAAAAAGATAGATCGTGAGTAACAAATATTACTGTTTTAGTACCTTTTAGTTTTTGAACAATTTTTTTTAAAGTATCTTTATAATAAAAATCAAGTGCAGAATTAGCCTCATCAAATACTACAATATTTGAATTTTTATATAAAGCTCTAGCTATTGACACAAGCTGCTTTTGTCCTCCGGATAAATTTAATCCATCATTACTAACAATAGTTGCTAGCCCTTTAGGTAAATTTAAAAAAGCATCATCTAAGTCAATAAATTCTTTTACATAGGAATAATTTTTATCATTAAATTCAGTATTATTTTCGAAAGTAATATTATTTTTAATTGTATCATTCAGAAGAAAAATGTTTTGCTGAACATAACTAATTTTTTTTAACCAATTATTATTTGTTTCAGATAAATTATTTTTTTCATCAATTAATATCTCTCCTGTTGTGGGTTTTATAAGTCCAGTCAGTAAATTCAATAATGTACTTTTTCCTGATCCATTTTTACCAATTATTGCCACACTTTCATTTTTTTTAATTTCTAAATTAATTTTTTTGAACACCTGATGATTGTTGTTTTTATAAGAATAGCCAACATCAATAAGCTTCAAATTTTTCTTAAATTCAAAATCTAAATCATTTTTCTTATAATCTTTAAGATCACAAAATTGTTGATAAATAATATCTAAGCTGGGTTTATTAAATTTTAGTAGTTGGTAACACTGAACTAATCTATTAAATGTTGGAATAATTTTAAACAAACCTATTAGAAATAATGCAAAAATCGGAATTAATTCATTAACATCTTTTTTAATATATAAAAATATTATCAAAGGTAAAATCATTGCACTAATTGCAACAACTTCCATCCAAAATCTTTGGACATTATTTATAAAATCAATTTTAAAAAAAGATAAAAAAGTATTATTGTTAAATGATTTAAATTTATTTTGAAAAAAATCTTTTAAATTATATATCGTAATATCTTTGATACCAGCTGAACCAGAAATAATTAAATTTTGAAGTGTACCTAAATTATGTTGGTAGGAATATGACCACGAGACAATTCGTTTTTTTACAAAATTTAAATATAAAAAAATTATAAAAGAAAAAAATAAGACACAAAATAAAAATATTTGATAATTTACAAAAATTAACACCACTGAAAAGGCACATATTAATAAAATATCAATAACAGCATTCTGAAATAAATTTAGATATGTTTTAACACCCATTGTGTCATTAATAAGTTTTCTCACCAAGAAATCAGATTTGCTATCTAGAAAAAAAGAATAGTCCTGTTTTAAATATAACTTGAACAAACTATTTGAAACTCTTAATTGAAGTAAATTATAAAACTTTATACTTATGTAATTGATAACAATTAAAAAAATATTTTTTGAAATAAATAAAAATATTAATACACATAATATTAAAATTTTAAAAATTTCATCCTCAAAGTTAACGTTAAAATTTAAAAACTTTGAATACATAAAATCTAAAGAAGAAATTTCAATTTTTTTATTTAGGAAAATTATATTAAAAACTGGTATAATTAAAGCAAATGAAAGCATTTCAAGAAAAATACCAAAAAAGTTAAGACTAGAAATAATTGCTAATTTGTACTTTTCTTTTTTATCTATTAAAAAAAAAATTTTTTTTAAATCATTCATTTAATAATTTTTTATAAATACTTATGTACTGTTTAGAAATTAAATTCCAATTATACATACTTGCATGAGAGATTGCATTTTTTGATTTAACATAAAAATAATTATCATTATTTTTTGATTCATCAAAAATTTTTTTTAAAATTAAGCTCAAACTTTTTATCGAATTACCTGACATCCAACCTGAATTGTTTTTTCTTATATCCTTCCAAGGTGTATTTTCAGTAGTCAAAACTGGTAGTCCTCTTGCCAGTGATTCTAAAATTATAAATCCAAAATTTTCACTATAAGTTGGTAAAATCATAAAATCGTATTTTTCTAAAGTTTCAAATTTTTTTCTTGTATTATAAACAGGTTTAAAGAATTTAATTTTATCATCTTTATTAATAGATAACATTAATTTATTTAAATATTTTTTATCTTCTGCAGGACCATAAATGTCTAAATACCAGTCAGAATTATTAACTTTTTTCCAAGCATTTATTAAATTTCCTACACCTTTTTTTTTATGTATTCTTGAAAAAAAAATCGCTTTTTTTTTAACTTTTTTTTTATTAATTTTTTTTTTAATAAATTTATTTAAAATACCGTAAGGCATTACTTTTGTTTTAAAATATTTATTTATTTTTAAAAGATTTTTTTCTTCAAGATTAGAGGCACAATGTATTAAATCAGCACTCATCAAAATTTTTGATTGATAAATTTTCCAGGCAATTTTTTTTTTTAATTTTTTTTGATTTAATGACCATGGCTCATAAAAGCCTAAAGGATGTATTATAATTTTTTTTTTTAAAGATAACGCAATTAAAAATGTTTTAACATGAAATGCTGTCCACCCTCCATATAAATGACAAATATCAAATTTCTCTATTTTGCTTTTTAATAAAAAAAATTTTTTTTTTATATGATCTTTTGATATTATTGAAATGTTTATCCCTTTTTTTTGAAGTGCTTGCTTTGTCTCTTTCAATATTACTGATGGTCCACCTGTCCAAGACTCATAAGTGTCAACTATTAAAGCTATTTTCATTAATTATATATGAGAAATTAATTTTTCTATGAATATTTTTTCATTATTTAGATTTGGTTTTGTTATAAATAATGGCTCAACTGTAAATTTACGTAAAAAAATTGGATCTTTTAACAAATTCTTAATGCTTAAAAAATTATCTGAAAAATAATCTACCAAATTTACAAATGCTTTATTATTAAAATCTTTTCCAACACTTACATCCATGCAACTTACAGGAAGACACTTGCCAATAAACGAATCTGTTACTTTCTCACTGTAACAACCCGGATAAATAATATTTTCTGGACACAAATTAATAGAGTATTTTTTCATAATTTCATATTTCGTAAAACTACTTTTATTATGATTTTTTAAATTTTTGTTAAAATAAGGTCCATATCCATCTAATTTAAATTCACTTAAAAAACTTTCATAAATGCTTAGTCTTGGTTCTTCCATGTGCGATGAAAAAATGCACATATCTTTTTTTTTTAAAAAGTCATTTCCTTGCGGTTTAATAAGCTCATCTAATTTATGATAAAATCCAAATCTTTTTACATTTGCCGAATTGTTATTTCTAAATATATCTTCATGTGACCAGTCTATGTGTGATTTCCAATAAGGAAATCTTAAATGTTTATCATTACTCACTCCAAATTCAGATGAGATTGAAAAATCAGATTTTATAAAATTATTTTTTACACTCTCTGATGCAAACGAAACTCTTATTGGTTTATATTTTCTTTTAAAAGAATATAAATCTAGATTTTCAAAACTTTTTTCTAAATTTGGTAAAAATTTTTTTTTGATTTTATTGTATATTCTTCTCTTAAATGAAAATGCATCGCTTGGACCAATAAATAAAATATCACTTTCAAATGGTGGTACAATTTTAATTTTCTTTTTTGATAAATTTTTTAATAAATGAAAAATTACAGTTTCTTCAAAATAGGGTAACCACATATATGATAATTTCAATTCACTCATTTAAAATTTACAAAAGGAGCCAATTTATCTCTCTTTGAAATAATTAATTTCTTTTTAGAAATATTAATTTTAAAGTAAGGGTCATTTATATTGTAAGTAAATTGTTTAGTTTTACCGCTATAATATTTTGTTTGCTTGTAATGATAAACTGCAATTTTACTCATAACTAAAAAGCTGTTTCCGTAAGATGGAGGCACTAGGATCTGAAAATAATTATCGGAAGTTAATATAAATTTTTCCCATAAACCAAATTTTTCAGATTTTTTATCACAATTTACAACAAATGCCTCACATTTTCCATAGACACAAGACACCAATTTCCAAGTTTTGTAGTCACCATGAATTCCCTTAAAAACATTTTTTTTATTTAAAGAAAAATCATCTTCTAAAAATTCTGATTTTAAGATTTTTTTATAATGTTTTTTATTAAAACTTTCTATATAAGTACCCCTTCTATCTTTATAAATTGAGTGTGGATATATTATTTTTAACCCTAAGATAGAAGATTTTTTTATGATCATAAGAAACTTATATTACACAAAAATAACACTATATAAAGTTAGAATTTAGTCTCTTGAAAAATAATATTATGAAAAAAAAATTAATTTTACGAATTTTAGAATTGGCTAAAAATGCTCAAGAAGGTCATATACCTAGTGCTTTATCAATTTTAGATTTAGTGTGGGTAATATATAATAATTTTTTAAATATCAATTCAATTAAAAAAAAATTATCCAATAGAGATTATTTTATTTTGAGCAAAGGACATGGATGTTTGGCTCAATATGTTATTTTAGAAAATAAGAAATTTTTTACCAAAAAAAAACTGGATTCTTTTTGTGATTACTCAAGCAGTTTTGGCGGGCACCCAGATAGCAATAAAATTAATGGAATAGAATGTTCCACAGGTTCTCTTGGCCATGGATTTCCGTATGCCGCAGGAATAGCGTATGTAAATAAATTAAAAAAAAAAAAATCTAAAGTAATTGCTCTTATTGGTGATGGTGAATGTAACGAGGGATCAATTTGGGAAACATGTTTAATTGCTAATCACCGTAAACTAAATAATCTTATATGCATAGTTGATAATAATAAATCTACTGACAGAGCATTAGAGCTTGGTAATTTAAAAAATAAATTTATATCTTTTGGTTGGGATGCAGTTGAAATTGATGGTCATTCTGAAAAACTTATATTAAAAGCTTTAAAATCTAAAAAAAAACGCCCCTTTGCAATAATTGCAAACACTATTAAAGGCAAAGGAATTAAAATAATGGAGAATAATCCAGAATGGCATCATAAAAGTATAGATTCAGCATTACTTGATAAAATAAAAAAAGAAATATACTCATGAGAAAGCAATTCACAGAAACTACAAAAAAAATTTTAAAAAATGATAAAAATACCCTTTTGATATTGGGTGATATTGGTGTCTATGGATTCAAAGATGTTATAGAAAAAAAACCTTCTAGAGCGATTAATATTGGTATCCTCGAACAATCAACAATAAGCTTTGCGGCTGGAATATCTAAAGCTGGAATGATTCCAATTGTACATACAATTGCTACTTTTATGATTGATAGAGCTTTTGAACAATTAAAAATAGATTTTGGATATCAAAATTTAAATGGAAACTTTATAAGTGTTGGTGCTTCATACGATTATGCTGCACTAGGTTGTACTCATCATTGTCCTGAAGATATAAATTTAATGAGCAACATACCAAACATGAATATAATTGTTCCTGGAAACTCTGAAGAGTTTGATACACTATTTAATCAAGCTTATAAAAAGAATTCACCAAAATACTTCAGGTTAAGTTCTGACGAAAATAATATAACTAACAAAACAACTTTTGGTAAAGCAAATATTTTAAATCAAGGTAGCGACATTACTGTGATTGCGGTTGGCCCTGTTTTAAACTTTGTTTTAGATGAATGTATAAAAAAAAAATTAAATTTAGTTTACTTCACAACTGTTAGACCATTCGATTCGAAAATTTTTGATAAACTCAAGAATCAAACAGATAAATTTATTATTGTAGAACCTTATTATCTAAGCTCAATAGGCAGTGAAATTTTAAAAAAATATAACAAAAAAAAAATTAAAATAAAAAATATTTCGGTTCCATTTAAATTTTTAACGAATTATGGAACTAAATCTATGCACCATAATAAACTTGGATTTAATAAAGATTCTTTTAGTAGAGAAATAAAACGTATGATTAAAGAAAATGATTAATATCATTCAAGAAGATATAAAAAATATACTTAAATCGACAGATTCAGGATATTTTAAAGGAAAAAAAATATTAATATTTGGTGGAACGGGTATAGTTGGACAATACTTTTTGCTATTCTTTTTATGCTTACAAAAAAAAGCATCTGTTTCTGGCTTAACCATTATTATTAAAAATAAATTACCAAAATATTTAAATTTTTTAAAAAAAAATAAAAAAGTTAAAATTATACAATGCAATATTATGAATTATAATTTTTCTAAAATTGAAAAATATGATGTAATTATTTTTTCTGGTGGCTATGGACAGCCATCTAAATTTCTTGAAAATCCCTTAGAAACAATTCAAATTAATACAAATATTCTTATAAAATTTTTTAGTAAATTAAAATCAACTGGTAAATTTTTATATATAAGTTCGAGCGAAATTTATAATAATAATAATAAAAAGAAAATAACAGAAAATGATATTGGTTGCACAAATACAAACAATACTAGAGCAGCCTACATTGAAGCAAAGAGGTGTGGTGAAGCAATAGTAAATACATTTATACAGAAATATAAAATAGATGCTAAATCGATAAGATTATGTCTAGCATATGGTCCGGGAGTTAAAAAAAATGACGGAAGAGTTTTGAATGAATTTATTATGAAATCTATAAAAAATAAATATTTAACTGTTAAAGACAGCGGCATTGCTATTAGAAGATACATATACATTTCCGATGCAATTAAGATGATGATAAATATATTAATATGTGGAAAACAATCCATATATAACGTAGCGGGAAAAGAAAGAACAACTATAGCTCAAATAGCAAAAAAAATTGGTAAAATTTTAGAGATTAAAGTTAAATTTCAAAAAAAGGACTCTCTTGCAGGAGCACCAAAAAATATATCCCTTTCTTTGGATAGATATGAGAATGAATTTGGTAGACAAAAATTAACTTCATTAAATAGAGGTTTAAATAAAACAATTAAATGGTATCAAGCTCTTTAAATTAACCTTAAAAAAATTTATGAAAATTAAAATAAAAGATTTTAAAGACTACATTAAGGAAGAGCCATCAGTTTTAATTAAAAAACAATTAAAAGATCTTGAATATGAAAATCTATCAAAACAGGAGGAGAAAAAACTTATATTAAAAATAATTAAAACTATTTACGAAAAAAGAATTATAAAATCAGGCAAAGATTATAAAAAATACTGGGAAGAAGGATGGAACGAGAATTATAAAAATTATAAAAAATCAAAAAAAAATTATGAATTAATACCTAAATATTTTTTTAAGAGCAATATTGCAAGAATAGGTAACCGATTAATATCAACCAAAACTAAACTGTTTGATTTTAAAATTTTAAGAATTATTACAAATTATGTATATGAAAAATACCTAATTAATGAAATAAATATTGTTGAATTCGGCTGTGGAACTGGCCACAATTTGATAGCCTTGTCAAAGATTAATAAAAAGGCAAATATATTAGGACTAGACTGGAGCAAATCTTCCCAGAAAATATTAAAACTTTTAAATAAAAAATATAAACGTTTTTCCGGATACACATTTGATTATTTCAATCCAAAGTTTAGTAAAAAAATTAAATTAAATGAAGAAGAATGGTCATGTTTTACGGTAGCTTCCTTAGAACAAGTTGGACATAATTATAAAAAATTTATAAATTTTCTAAAACTGAAGAAACCAAAAATAATAGTAAATATTGAGCCAATTAATGAATTAATGTCTCAAGATAAAATTTTAGATTATTTATCTGTAAAATACTCTCTAAATAGAAATTATTTAAATAATTACTATTATTATTTGAAGAAATTAGAGGAAAAAAAAATAATTAAAATTTTAGAAGTAAAGAAATCACATTTTGGGAGTTTATATATAAATGGATACTCAATCATTGTCTGGAAATTTTTATAAAATTAATTTATTTTAAATTATAATGAAACTTAAGATAATTAACTACCATCAGCCCAATGGTATATGTGGAAATTTATTAAATGTTATACAATGTCTTTCTTACAGGCGGAAAAATGAAATATATTATTTTAGATTCAATAATATCCTTTATTCAAATAGATTAAATGTATGGGAAAAATTTTTTTTTCAACCATTTATTGAATATGAAGATTTAATAGAAAAAAAAATTAAAAATAAAGACTACATCGAGGAAACATTTACCCATGTTAAATATAAACCTAAATGGAATTATGTTTTTGAAAATAATTTAAAAATATTACTTTCAAAAAAAAAAATAGAAAAAGAAAGACAATTGGTTAAAAAATTCATTAAATTTAAACCAATTGTGTCAGAAAAACTTAACATATATCTAAAAAAATATCTAACTAAACACACACTTGGAATTCATATTAGAGGAACAGATAAATTTTCAGAAAAAGGACACAACAAATTTATTAATAAAGGTCATTTGTTAACTTTAAAAAATGATATAATTCCTTTTATTAACCAAAAATTTTATAATTTAAAAATGAAAAAAATTTTTTTAGCTACAGATGAAAAATTTATTCATAACAAAATAAAAAAACAATATCAAAATCAATTATTAAAATCTAATTCAGAGTTGTTATCACGAAAAAAAAATGTTGGTGCACATTTTTTTAATATTTATGGAAATGAGGCATGGAAAACAAAACTTGGAACAGAAGCGTTAACAGACATGCTTTTATTATCCAAAACTAAATACTCATTATTATCTCAAAGTAATTTAAGTTTATGCGCAATTTTATTTAGACAAGATTTTAAATTTAGTTTTTTAGATGCCCATATTCAATAATAAAAATTATCTGATTGATATTACTTTTCTCATAGTCACTCCTATTGTGATTTACTTATCTTTTGAAGATATTTTAACTATTAAAATGATAATTTCATTCTTTTTAATATTTGAATTTACTAAATTTTTTTTAGTAAATAATAACTTTTTAATCAAGCACATAATACCTCCACTTAAAAAGAAAAATGAAGATATATCCTCTTTAGTTATTAATATTTTTCTTTTGATTTTTTTAATTTTTGAAATACTTTTCTTAATTCTTTATAATTCAAATTATTCTGAAATTTTAATACTTTTACCATTTGTAATATTAAATGGGATCATATCTTTTTTCTTTAATTTTTATTTCAACAAATTTTATCTATGGTATCAAATAGTTTTGAATATTATTTTTAATTTAATTATATTATTCAAGATCTTTAGTGATAATGTATTATTTTATTTATATTTGATTATTACAATGAGCTTAATTCAATTAATTATGAATACTTACTACTTAAAAAATAAAATTAATTTTTTTTTAAATATTAATTTATTTAAAGATTACAGAACTTTTCACTTTTTGAAAAAACTTATTAGACACTCAATTAAAAAAGATTTAATTAAATTTTTTGCTTTGATTTTAATTGTTTTAAATTTGTTATTTATCTCTGAAAAAATTTAAAATCTATGCATAAAAACAAAATTTTAATTACAGGTAGCTCTGGATTTATAGGTAAAGAATTAATAAAAAAACTCAGTAAAAGAAAAGATGTATTATTATACCTAATTAGCAATAAAACAAAAATAGATTATAAATCAGACAATATAAGAATTATTTTTTGTTCTTTAGAAGCTAAAAAAAAATTAAAACAAAAGTTATCCTCGCTCAAAATTAACCATGTTATTCATTGTGCATGGGTTGGTGTTGATTCAAAAAATAGAAACTCAAATAAACAGACAAAAAATTTAAATATTATAAATAATATTATTGAATCTTTGGATAAATCAAATATTAAATGCTTCATAGGAATTGGCTCTCAAGCAGAGTATGGCCCAAAAAAACAAGTTATTACTGAGACATCAAAATTAAACCCCATTACAATTTATGGTAAGGCCAAAGTAAGTGTTTACAATAATTTAAAAAATAATTGTATAAGAAAAAATATACGCTTTGTTTGGCTAAGAGTTTTCTCAGGTTATGGGCCGGGAAGTGGTACAAAATGGATAATACCAAACACAATCCAAAGTTTAATTTATAAAAAGAAGATAGCCTTTACCGGTGGAGAGCAAATTTATAATTTTATATATATTTCAGATATAGTTATGGCCATTACTAAATCTCTTTTTAATAAAAAAGTTAATGGAGCATATAATTTAGCATATAAAAAAAGTTATAAAATTAAAAGTATTGTAAAATTAATTTTTTCAATTTTGAAAATTAAAAGAAATCCTTCATTTGGTTCTATTAAATATCGAAAAGATCAAATTATGAATTTTTTACCCACAATATCTAGATTAAAAAAAGATTTAAACTGGGAACCTAAAATTGGAATAAAAAAAGGTTTAAATAAAAATATAATATATTTAAAAAAAATTAATATAAATACTTAAAAATATTACTTTTAGAAAATCCCATTTGTTTTAAAATTCCACTTTCTGAATTAACTTTTTTAATTAAGTTGTGATCAAAATCCAAATTAAATGATTTTTTATTTGTTTTGTTTTCAGTAATTCTTCTCATTTCCTCAAACATTAAAGTTTTAGAAGAATCTACAAGAAACAATGTTTTTCCCTTAATTAAAAATTTTTCAAAAGATTTATTATAATCAATTGAAAATATAGGTAGGCTAATTATATTAAATTTATCAAGTTCATTTTTTGAATACAGGGAGCAAAAGTTATTTAATATTGCTCCTGAAACAACTACATTAAATTTATTACCTGATTTATAAAAAACATTATTTTTTTTTATAAATCCATATTTATTTTTATAGTTTTTTTTATTTATTCGATAATAAACTGGAAACTTTTTTTTTTTGAATTTATTAAATAAAAAATTTAACTCATCTTCATTTGCTGGATTTAATATTAAAATATTCTTAAGCCCATAAATTAAATTAATATCATCTAAATTAAAATGAGTTTTTCCCATTTTATCATAAGAGACACCAGCACCTACGCCAATTAAGCAAATCAGTCTTTTATCATTTGAAACATAGTTTCGTAAAACTTCTATCGTTCGTAAAGTCAGAAATGAAGAAATCGAGTATACATATGTTGTATTTTTTGTTATTTCAGATATTCCTGATGCTAACAAAATCATATTTGTTTCAGCAACGCCAACATTAATAAAATTTTTTTTCATTTTTTTTTTCAGCTTTTCTAAAACTGAGTAACCAAGATCAGCAGTTAAAAAACTAAATTGATTCTTTTTAGAATATTCACTTTCAATTAAATTAATTAGTTCATTTCTCATAAATTTTTAGTTGTTCTAAAGTTGCTGGTTTATAATGAGAAGATATTGTATTTTCTATACTCTTTAATCCTCTGCCCTTAATGGTGTTACATATTAAGATTTTTGGCCTTGATGAATCCTTTTTCATTGTTTTGTAGATATCTTCAAAATTATGCCCATTAACCGTATGCACATGATAATTTAGATTTTTAAATACTTTTTTAATATGCTTTAAATTAATTACTTCTTCAGTTCTGCCAAAACTTTGAATTTTATTTGAGTCAATTAATATGGTTATATTCTTTAAATTATGATGCGATATAAACATTAGAGACTCCCAGATGGATCCCTCGTTAAGCTCACCATCTGACAAAATACAAAAAATTTTACTTTTCTTACCCTTGGTCTTATAACCCAGAGAAATACCTGCAGAAATTCCTAATCCATATCCTAACGAACCAAAACTAAATTTAAAATATTGATTATTTTTTTTACTTATATGTGCCCATAATGTGCTATTTTCTTTTAGATAATCATCTAACAATTTTTTTCTTATCAATTTAAATTGATATAATGATGCATAATATGCCATTGCCGCATGACCCTTAGAAAAAATTATTTCAGTTGTTATTTTATTCTTAATTTTGAAATACAAACATGCAAATATAATTTCTACCACAGATAGTGATGATCCTAAATGAGCTGAATTACTTTTAAAAGAAAGTTTAATAATATTTCTCCTAATTTCGTAAATTTTTTTATTTATTAATTTTCGTGTCATTAATTATTTTTTTAACCTGTTTTACGCTATATGAATATATGTCTTTTCTTCTATTGTAGAAAACTTCATACCAATCAAGCGTAAGATCTAAAGATTTATCAATTGAATAATTATTCCTAATTCTTAATTTCTTATATATCTTACTAGTAGAAAGATTTAATATTTTTTTTTCCTTAAGTTTTGATTTCTTTATTGTAAATACTAAATTTTTTTTTTTTTTAAAAAAACTTAGTATTTTACTGACTGCCAGCGAATTTTTTGGTCCAAAATTCCAAGCTTGGGCCAGATCTGGGTTTTTATAAAAAGCTTTAATAAATTTTAAATAATTTATATTTATATCTAAAACATGTTGCCATGGTCTTGTTGAGTTAATATTTCTAATTGATAATTTTTTGTTGAGATATATCTTATTCATTATATCTGTTATAATTCTACCTTTTGTAAAATCTCCTCCACCAATAACATTACCCGCTCTTGCTGTTGAAATATTTAATCCAAAAGATTTTCTAAAACTATTGCAAATTATTTCTTGACATGCTTTACTTGCACTATATGGATCATCTCCACTTAGGCTATCATTCTCTTTAAAAAATATCTTTGATTCCGTATTTTCATAACATTTATCACTGGTTAAAACAAATATTGGCATTTTTTTAAAACTAATATTTTTTTTGTCTAATAGTAGTAAATTGCATAAGCCAATATTATTAGTTAAAAAAGTATCAAGGGGATTAACATATCCATCAAGAACAATCGACTGCGAAGCCATATGAATTATTATATGTGGACGTGTTTTTTTATAAAAATTTAATAATTTTTTTTTATCTAATAAATTTCCATAAACATAATTTTTGCAGTTTTTTTCTAAATTGAAAATTTTATTATTTTTTTTTCCCTTTTTGGTATTAATTGAATAGCCATAAACTTGTGCCCCAAGTTGATTTAACATAAGAGTCATCCAAGAGCCTTTAAAACCATTAAATCCAGTTAATAAAATTCTTTTGTTTTTCCAAAAATTCATGTGACAAATATTAATAAATAATTTAAAGATAAAATAGTATAATTAGTCTAGCGATGATACAAAATTTTGACATTATTAAAATTGATGAAAATAATGAATTCATTAAAATAAAAAGTGAACTTCGAAATAACAACACTTCTGAAACATATTTAGAATTTTTAAAAAAACTTAAACCCAACTATTTTTACACCTATTTAAACATTTTAATTCCAGTAATATTACTAATTATGATTTGTTATGGACACAATTCATTAATTTTTTTCAATACTCAAAATCTTTTTTTCAATATTGCCATTTTTTTTTCTTTGTCTTTTTTCTTTGGAATGTGCTTCCATGTTTTGCAGCAAGCTTTTCATGTTGGTATTCATTTCGAATTACACTCAAATAGAGATATTAATGATAAAATTTCAAATCTAATTGGTTTATTTACAGCTTCAGAGATTAAAGAAGCAAGAAAAATTCACATGCTACATCATAGAATAAATGGAACACCGGATGATCCCGAAAATTCATATTTTAAAACTTTAAATTTTATGACACTTATAAAATTTTTTAGTGGAATAGCTATAATCACTTATGCACTTGGCCTATTAGAAAAAAAACAAGAAAAAAACATTGATGATATAAAAGAAATAAGATTAATTGATAAAATAAAGAGCTTTTTATCTTTTCATAGAATTAAGGTAATTATTTTTCATTCAACTATCATTATCTGTAATTTATTATATTTTGATAATTATATTTTAGCTTTTTCTTGGTTTTATGGATTTATTGCTTTTTATCCTTTTTTTTCATCACTACTTAATATTTTAGAACATGGTCATCCAAAAGAAGTTATGAATAATAAAGATTTTAAAATTTCACCTCTTAATAGGTTATTTGATTCTAGCTTTATATCAAAATATATATATGGTTCTTTTGGTGCAAACAAACACGCAATTCATCATTGGGACCCAACTGTTCATCACTCTAATATGGATGATGTTGAAAAATTTTTGTATAATAGTCAAATTCAAAAAGACATTATACAGCGTAGAATATCTTTCTTTAAAACACTAAAACAATTAATTTAAATTGAATAAAAAAAAAATTGCTATAACCGGGGGGAGTGGTTTTCTAGCTAAATATCTTTTTTTAAACTTAAAAAAAAATTATGACATTATTTTAATAACCAGAAATCAAGCATCTAAAACTCTATTAGAAAAAAATTATCCCCAAGCAACAACTAAAATTATAAATTGGGACAGCTTAAAGCAAATAAAAGAATGTCTTGCCGAGGCAGATATATTAATTCATTCTGCTGCAATGTTACCAACTAGGGCAAGTGCAAATAATAATAAAATTATTAAATCATCATTATTAATTGCAAGAAAAATCTGTAAAGCTAACTTAACTTTAGAAAAATTTATTTTTATTTCAACTTTAAGAACTTGTATTAATACTGAAAAACTTGTATTTGAGGATGACACAAAGTATAATTTCAAAAATTACGACACATCCTATGGGTTATCTAAATATATAACAGAAAAATACTTTCTTAAATTTGCTAATAAGCTCCCTCTTATAATTTGCTCACCCACTCACATAATTGGTCCTGAAAAAACTAATTTTTCTAAAAGTAATGATATTTTAATTAATTTTTTAAGTAAAAAAATAGTCTTCTACACTGATACAAAATATGCAATTATTGATGTGAATGATGTTTGCCATGCAATAGAAAAAATAATTGAAAAATCTGATATAAATAATAAATATTTACTATCTGCAAATAACCCAAGTTTAAAAGAGCTCATAAATTATGCAGAAAAAATTACTAATCAAAAAAAAATAAAAATTTACATTCCTTTATTTTTTTTAAATATAATTTCTTTGTTCTTTGATATTGTGAATAAAGTTTTTAAGTTAAAGACAATTCCAGTTAATAGATCTTCATACTTTTTTGCTAAATTAAACAAAGATTTTTATGGTAAAAAAATAACCAATTACAAACTAAAATTTAAAAATTCCTATCAGATATTAGAAGGTTTAAATAAATTTATAAAAAATTAAATATTCTTTGATCTAAATAAAACATCATCAATCGATTCTTTTCTTTCAATTAATTTAAACTCATTATTAGAAGTTCTCAAAATATTAGCGCATCGAGGAAATAAAAAGCTACTGGATTGACTTCCAAAATAGGCACCTACGTCGGAGATAACAATGTGATCATCAATTTGAGATTCATTAAGTTTTACATTTCTGGCAATTATATCAGATGAATATAATAAAGGACCTGCAATAGAGTACTTTATTTTTTTTGAAGATTCCGAGGTTGAATAAATTTTATGTTGTTCAGTTAATAAAGTTAGGATTGAAAGTATATTTGTTCCTGCGTCAGTAATAAGCCAATCACCACTTTCTGTTTTCTTTTTAACAACTACAGATGAACATATATCTATTGCATTTCCAATTAAAGCCCTGCCTGGTTCCATCATGATTTCTGGATATTCTTTTTCTTTAGAAAATTTGTCATTTAAGTAAATAGATATTTCTCTTAAAATTTTTGTATAATCAAACTTTTCCTTATCAAATTCATAGGTCTTTCCAAATATTTTAAAAAAAGAACTAATCACATAATCAACTAAAGAAAAAAAATGAACCTCTTTAACGCCAATTCCACCACCAATATTTATTAGTTTAATTGTGATATTGTGATTTAATTTTAAATAATCATATAGTTTTTTTAGTTTATCTATGGAAATTTTGTATTTTTTTGAATTTTTTATATTTGAACCAGGATGGCAATGAAGTCCTAACAATTCAAAACTATCCTGTCTTTCGGCTAAATAATCAGCTAGCCTGTATGCATCTCCAGTTTTTTGAGAATTACCAAACCTATCATAAGTTACTCCTAACAACGATTTTATACCAGTTGATGAAGGGTAAGATATTCTAATTCCAACTTTAATTTTTTTTTTATACTCTTTTAAAATTTCGTAAATATTTTTTGCTTCTTGTAAGCTCTCAATATTAATAATTTTAATTCCATTTTTAACTGCGCTCTCAAGAGAATTCTTTGACTTATAAAGCCCAGCATACACTAATTCTTTTTGATCATAACCACTGCTAGTTGATGATTCTATGTCTATTTCAGACGCACATTCTGCAACAACGTCATACTTCTTCATAATTTTTAATATACCAATTAATGGGTTTGTTTTTACAGAATATCCCAAGCTGAATTTACCCTTGTATGATGAAAAACTTTTTCTAAATTTTTCTATATTAATTTTGATTTTATTTTCATCTGCTAAAAAAAATGGTGAACCGAATTTTTTAGATAACAAGTCAGCAGTATTTTTATTAATATTGGTCATTAAACCTTTTCGACAATAGCAGCTAATAGACTACCATTTTTTCTAAAAAAGCGAAATTTACTAAAAAATTCACTTATATATATAAGGGGATAAAATAAAAAACATAATTTAGGATACTTTTGGGATAGAAACCAATCAGCGGCTCTAATAGGCCATGGCATAAAATAAGGTCCATCTTTTTCAATCAATTTCAATCCTGATTCTTTTAATTCTCTTTCCAATTGAGTCCATCCAAAACTAAATTCGTAACCATCCTCTTTAATTCCCAAGTAAGCAAAAAGGTCAAGGGCCAAAGACTTACCGAACCATTCGTATTTATTAGGAACTCCTATGACAGCCCTTCCACCTTTTTTAAGAACTCTTGATATTTCTTTCATTGCAATTATTGGTTCTGGTAAATGCTCTATTGTGCCCATTGTATAGAGATAATCAAAAAAGTTGCTTTCAAATGGCATTATTCTTAAATCACCAACGACTGTAGTAACTAATAGATTATTTTTTTTTAAATTTTTATTTGCTTGTTCAACAACATGTGGGGATATGTCAATTCCATATACGTCATCATAGTTTTTATGAATATATTTTAAAATTTCTGTATGGTGAGCTTCGTTCCACAAATCTAATTTTAAAAATTTTTTATTTTTTGAATCCGAAGGTTTCAAAAACTTCTCACAAAGATCTATTTCACCTTTTAAATATGTTTTAGTACTTCTTGCATTAACTATCGATACAAAATTCTTTGAATAAGTGTCCCAAAACTCAGTCCTTTCAATATCATTTTTGCTTTTTATTGGGTCAAAATTCATTTTATTTTACTTAATTAATCATTAGATTATAATGTTTTTAAATTAATTATACTAATTATATGAAAAAGCTATCTATTATTTCGACCTGTTTTAATGAAGAGGATAACATTGAGAATTGCTACAAAATAATAAAAGAAATAATGAATAAAAATAATATTGCGTATGAACATATTTTTACAGATAACAACTCTCAGGATGGATCTATTAAAATTTTAGAAAAAATTTGTGAAAGTGATAAAAATATAAAAGTCCTGGTAAATAATAAGAATTATGGGCCGTTTCTTAACAATTTTAATGCTCTTAAATATGCTAAAAATGAATTTATAATTGTAAACTATGCTGTAGATATGCAGGACCCTCCAGAAATGATCATTAAAATGTTCGAAAAAATTCAAGATGGATATGATGTTGTTTATGCAAAAAAAACAAATACGAAAGAAGGTTTTATAATAAAAAATTTAAGAAGATTCTATTACTTTTTATTGCATAGTAGCTCTGATACTTATTATCCAATGAACGTAAATGAATTTATGTGTGCAAAAAATGAAATAATTCAGGACATAACTAAATCAAACGATTATTTTCCATATGTTAGGGGTTATATTGCTAGGGCAACAGATAATTTTTTTGAAATTGAATTTGAAAGAAGAAGAAGAACTAGCGGAAAGTCAAAAAATAAACTTATAGACTTGTATTCCCAAGGAATAAATGGATTAATTTTTACAATGGATAAATCTATAAGAATAGTTGGTTTAAGTTTTATTGTTTTATCATTAATCTCATTAATATTTCTGGCTTACACAGTATTTGCAAAAATTGCCTTTCCTTCTTCGGCCCCAAAAGGAATAACAATTCTAATATCTTTGGTCACTTTATTCTTCTCTTTAACCTCAGGTATTTTGTCTTTAATTCTTGAATATGTTTTGGCAATTCATAATCAAATAAGGGGTAATTTGGGTATTAAAATTAAGAAAAAAATTAATTTATAATCACCAGTTTTTCCATGGTGCTAATTTTTTTTTCCACAAAGTATTAAGTGTTCTTTTGTCTTTTATAGTATCCATTGGATGCCAAAAACTTTTGTGTTTATAAGCTAATAGTAATTTTTTTTTAGATAACTTTTCTAAAACATCCTTTTCAAAAATTGGGTCTTTCTTTCCCTTTAAGTAGTCAAATATTTTTTCTTCACAAACCATAAATCCACCATTAACCCACTCATCTGTGTTATCTTTTTTTTCAAAAAAATTTATAACTTTATTTGCTTTTAAAATTATTCTACCAAACCTTGCAGGTGGTTTTGCTGCAGTTAATGTTGCAACTGCATTATTACTGTTATGAAGCTTTACAACTTTTTTTAAATTGACATTTGAAAGTCCGTCTCCATAAGTAAGAAAAAATTTACCTTTAATTAGATATTTAATTTTTTTTAATCTTTTTCCGGTATTAGATTTTTCACCTGTGAAGATTACTTGAATTTTGCAGTCAGAAATTTTTTCTTTCTCTATAAAATCCTTTATCATCTGACCTTTATAACCTGAGCAAATTATAAAATCCTTAAAACCAAATGATGAAAAATATTTTATAATATGCCAAAGTATTGGTTTATTGCCAATTAAAATCATTGGTTTTGGAATAAAGTCTGATTCTTCAGCTATACGTGTTCCAAGACCACCAGCTAAAATAATAACTTTCATAAATAATCTTATATAATCAATTTATAATTTTGCAAAACTTAATATTAATTTTACCAATACAAGATAACCTGAAACTAGATGGGACATTATTAATAATATCGTTTATAATTTGAAAAATAATTATGAAAAAAATAAAAAAAATATTCTATAGGATTAAAATATTCACCTTAAGAGTTCTTGGTTATGAAAAGCCATTGAGAGTTGCTTTGTTAAAATATTTTTCATTAAAATACAAACTGTTTAGACCTCACTATGAAACTATGTTGTTGGAAAGTTGTACTGAAGCAAAAAAATTAGCTTATAATGAAGTTTCGATCTTAGAATTGGGGATTGCTGGAGGCAATGGAATTCTTTCACTTGAAAAGTATAAAAAAAATATTGAAAATATAACTGACGTTAAAATAAATATTTATGGACTTGATAGTGGTGAGGGGATGCCTACTTCGGATAACAAAGCTGATGCAATTTTTCTTACAAAAGAAGGTAGTTACAAAATTGATAAAAAAAAAATAGATCAAAAATTTGGCACTACTATTATTTACGGAATGATAAAAAATACAATAGATGAATTATTCAAAAGTTACCCTAAGAATATAGTTTTAATTATTTTTGATTTAGATTATTATACGTCAACTAGAGATTTCTTGGAGCAGATTAGTAAGTTGGAAAAATTTTTAATGCCAAGAGTTTATTGTTATTTTGATGATGTTTTTAATGCAACCCATTGGATAAATGAATTTAATGGAGAGAATTTGGCAATCAGAGAATTTAATAAAAATAGTAAAAATTTAAAAATTGGGAAATCACTGGACAATGTAATGGATTTTAAATTTCCCTTAGCAAAGAATAATTTGTACATAATGCATAATTTTAATCATCCAGATTACAACAAGTATATTGGGCATGATAACGAAGAAAATTCTCTGTCCTTAGGCAATATAAAAACATCTAAATTATTTTAAATATTACAATATAATAAAGATTGAAACCGAATAAAAGTTTTAGTAAGCATTGTTAATTTGATAAAATATTTAATTTAAGATTTTTTTCAGTGCATAAATCAAGCCAATTGAGCTATTAGTACTGGTCAGCTACACGCATTACTGCGCTTCCACATCCAGCCTATCAACTTGGTGGTCTACCACGGCTCTATAGGAAGAACTAGTTATGAGGTAAATTAAATATTTGTAATTTAAATAAAAAAAACCCC
>Ga0209534_10000398_pt1 | contig 51456 bp, 48 predicted proteins | sample COG_07_FD_184751 | JGI IMG/M metagenome (GOLD analysis project Ga0209534, IMG submission 184751) | Pelagic Microbial community sample from North Sea - COGITO 998_met_07 (SPAdes) (version 2) | ecosystem: Environmental > Aquatic > Marine > Neritic zone/Coastal water | place: Helgoland, sampling...
ATCTACATCATGAACAACTATCTCAAAATCCATTTGATTATCTACATTATTTACAATAGGATCAACTAAAACAATATCATCATCATCATCATCTACATCATGAACAACTATCTCAAAATCCATTTGATTATCTACATTATTTACAATAGGATCAACTAAAACAATATCATCATGATTGACTAAAACATAATCATCTTCTAAAAGATTGTATACATAAGTTACGATGTAATTCCAAAATTCCTTATTGTAAACAAACAAAAGAGATATGACAAGTGCCAATAAAAAGGATATCAACTGTTGAACCATAATTTGAACAAATTGCCAAATCCCAGTACAGTATACTGATGTTAAAATCATTATAACTGATGCTGAGACGAGTACCAAAAAATGAGGAATCATTTGATTCTTCATCTTCTGGATTTTCTGTTCCGCTATACCTATCAAAAGGTTACGGAACATATTAAACGGGTTTATCATATAATCTGCCATTTAATTGTATAAAAAATCTAAAATAAAAAGCAATTACATCTAAATTTTAATTCAATTTTTTTATAAAAAAATGATGAATTTAAGTTTTAAACAAATATTATTATGTAAATTAATTTAAAAAATGACTTGTAAAAATTGTACAAATATTAAGAAATCTTATATTTTTTTACAACCTAGTTTTACCCCATATAACCCAATTTTTGCTAGACATTTCTTAGATTATAATTATTGTTGCTGTCAACAAGAATTAATCAATAAATGCGAAGTTTGTAAGAAGAATAAAGACAGTGTAAACGAAAATTCATATGAAGAATGTCCAGACGAATGTTTTTTATGTAATATTATGTAAATTTTGCCTCCCTTTTTTCTTTAAAATTGTTTTAATTTATTAATGGAGATAATCTCACAACTAAAACAACAATTAAATTATCAATTAGACAATTTCCCTCTACTAGAAATTCAAGAATTAGTTGATATAATAAATAATGATTCTATGATTTATTTTACAGGAGTAGGAAAATCCTATAATATGGCTTTTCATTCAGCAGATTTAATCAAATCAATAGGTTTAAAAACCTTTTGTTTAGATCCAACTAAAGCTTTACATGGAGATATAGGAACTGTAAAAGATAAAGATATTGTTTTCCTCTATAGTAATTCTGGAAATACAGCTGAGCTTTTACCTTTAATTGAAAATATAAATCAAAGAAAAGCTTTAACCATTGGTATTTGTTGCAACCCTTCTAGTAAATTTCATCAATTATGTTATAAAACTATTGTATTACCTTTTGAAGAAGAATTATCAATAAATGATATCAAATCTATCCCAACTAATAGTTGTTTCGCACATCTTACTTTTGCAAATATTTTAACTATGTTTCTAATTCAAAAATTTAATATCCAATTGGAAAATTATAAATTAAATCATCCTGCAGGTAATATTGGCAAAAATTTAAAGTTTATTAAAGATGTAATGATTAAAGAATATCCAAAAGTAAAAATTCAATCAGAAAATAGTTATTGTTTAAAAGAAATCATGTTACAAATGACTAAATATAAAATGGGTTTTTGTGCATTTGTAGATTCAGAAAATAATTTAATAGGAATATTTTTAGATGGTGATATTAGAAGATTACTTTTAAAAAATAGTAATTTAAATACTATATCTATTGATGATATTAATAAAAATTTTTGTTATGAAACTAATCAGAATAAATTAATATCAGAGTTGAATAAAAAGTTAAAATTTATTCCTATTCTAGAAGAAAAAAAGATTATTGGAATTGTTAAAATGGAAGATTAAAATAATTTAATATTTTATTTGATTAATATATATGAATCAAATAAAATTATTAGTTACAGATTTTGATGGAGTTATGACGGATGGAAAAAGAACTTTTGATGAAGAAGGAAAACATTTAAAATCTTATAACATTAAAGATGGTTTAGCCATAAAAAATTTTAGAGACAAAGGTGTAATAACAATGATCTTATCAGGTGATGATTCAAATGTTACTAATGTTATTGGCGAACGACTTAAATTTAATCATGTTATTACTGGATGTCATAATAAATTAAATTTTTTAAAATCATTTATGGAAGTTGATAAAATATCTTGGGATCAGGTTTTATATATAGGAGATGATTTAAATGATCAATCAGTCCTAGAAAAAGCTAAATACAGGTTTACTCCAAAAGATGGTAATAAACAATTAAGATTGATACCCGAAATTAAAGTATTAAATTCTAATGGAGGAAATGGTTGTCTATCGGAAATTTATAATCTTTTAGAGACTTTTCAAAAAAGAGTATGCTTTATTCCATCTAGATATCAATCTTCTAGACTACCTGGTAAACCCTTGTTAGAAATTAATGGTAAAACAGTGATAAAAAGGGTTTATCAACAAGTAGAAAAATGTAAACTTGTAGATAAAATAATTGTTTTAACTGATGATGAAAGAATTAAAGAAGAAGTGCAATCATTTGGAGGTAACGTTGGTATGGTTACTGAAGAATGTTTAAATGGAACTGAAAGAATTGTTAAATATATTAGAAAGAATTTCGATTGTTGTGATTTAGTAATTAATGTACAAGGTGACGAACCTTATATTAATCCTGATAATGTAGATAGATGTATTCAAAATTATATTGATAAAAGATTTGAGATTCCAGATATGAGATGTTCAACTTTACATTTTATTCATCATGATTTTGAAGAAATTAAGAAAAGATCTAATGGAAAATTAATATTAGATCAAAAAAGTAATATTATGTATTGTTCCAGAAATATTATTCCTGGCTTAAAAAAAACAGAATACGATGAAAAAACAACTTATTACGGTCATATAGGAGTTTTTGTTTATGACAAAGATTATTTGATGAATCAATACTTAGATTCTAATACACCTTATCAATTAACTGAAGATATTGAATGGATGAAAATATTAGAAGATGGATTTAGAATCAATTCTGTTTTAGCAAATAATCATGAAATAGGTTTAGATACTCCGGAAGATTATAATTATTTAGTAAATAAATATCAAGGAAGATAAATTATCTTACTAAAAAAAGATATTATATTTTTATGTTTAGATGAAACTACAATATATATTAGGAGCTGCATTTTTAAGCAGAACTTTAACAAGACAATCTAGACATAAACCTGTTATTTCTGAAGAAAAAAATTTAACTAAAGAAAACCCATATGTTATTAATGAACCTGAAGTTTCTTTAGCTTTGTATGGTTCTTTAAAAGGAGATGATCATTATTATAAAATAGAATCAGATAAAGATTTTAATTTATATATGGGTATATTAACACCTAAATTAGATGGTGAAACAGAACCAAAGAATAAAGTTTATTTTAAATTTTATGATCAAGATTTTAATGAAATTACATTTGATAATTATCCAACAGGTATAGTTAAAGATCACAAATGGTATGAATGGTTCGAATCATTTGGAAAAAAAGATTATTGGGTTGGTCCAGAAGTAGGTACAGATTTGAATAAACCTATAGGTATATATCCAAAAGGAGAGTATTACATTAAAGTATTTAATGAAAATAAAGAAGGCAATTATTCTTTAGCTGTAGGTTATATTGAACAATTCAGTTTTTTTGATATTTTCAGACTAAATAGAATATCTCAACAATTAGATAAGTTTTGGTAATACTTTTTATGTCTAGATAAGTTTGCTTCTAGAATTTTATTTTGGATTAAATAAAAATTGAAATTTTTAAATCCATAAAAATAATAAAAATAAACTAAAATAAACTAAAGATGACATCTATATTTGAAAATTATAATAATATTGAAAATGCTATTTTGAATGAAAATTTTGAAAAAGTATTTGGAGATGATGAAATTACAATTCTTCATAAAATATTTACAAATTTCGTTGAAGTATATTCTGAGGAAAATCTTCTTAATAATATAAAATTATTTTGCCAAGATGCAAAAAAATTATTTAAAATTAATACAAAATTTTGGGAATTAGGTATTAAAGAGTTTGAAGAATCTGATGAAAAAGAATCTGAAGAGTCAAAAGAAAAAATGGAAAAAGTAAAAAAAATTATTACTGATAGTAATTTACTAATTGAACAATTCCCAGATGATGATTTTATTAATAATTCTGAGAATCAAATAATTTATGATTATTTACAAGGTAATCAAAATAAATTTAAAATTTTGTGTACTAGTATTATTAATTTTTACAATGAAATTAATCAAGATATGCAAGCACTTAATGACACCATGAATAAGATGAATAATAAATTAGGAAATACTATAGTTGTTTTAAAAGCTCATCAAATAAATAAAGAACTTAAAAGCAGAGTTGAAAATATTAAAGGGAATTATCAAACTTTTCTAGATAAATATAATGGTAATAGTGATTTAGTTCCGGAATATAAAGATTTTATAGATAATTATCAATGGTTTATTGATAATTATTTAGAAATTAATAATGCAATGAAAGAATATGAATGCTCTGATGAGAATATTATCGTAATTAAAGAAATTCTTGAAAATGTAATTAATAATTATAAACCACTATTTGATAAATCTGAAAATTCTACGTAATTAAATCTATTTAAAAAAATTTTACTTTATTATATATATATGTTAAATTTTGATAAATTAAAAAACAATTTCTTTATAATGGCTGGACCAAATGTTATTGAATCCGAAGAGCATGTTCTTCAAATGGCTCATCAAATTAAAGCTATCATGGATAAACATGATGTCACTTTTATTTTTAAATCTTCTTTTGATAAGGCTAATAGATCTTCAGCTAGCTCATATAGAGGTGTAGGTATTGAAGAAGGATTAAGGATTCTAAAGAGAGTAAAAGAAGAGGTGGGAGTACCAATTGTAACTGATATTCATGAATCATGGCAAGCACCTGTCGTAGCTGAAGTAGCTGATGTTATACAAATACCTGCTTTTTTATGTAGACAAACTGATTTGTTAAAAGCAGCAGCTGAAACTGGTAAAATTATTCATGTTAAAAAAGCTCAATTTGCACCTCCATCAGTAATGCATAAATGTAAAGAAAAATTAATTGCTTTTGGTAATGATAAAGTAATATTATGTGAAAGAGGAAGCATGTACGGGTTCCAAGATTTAGTAGTAGATCCTAGAAGTTTAGTTTGGCTAAGATCAGATACAAATTTAGTATCTATGGATATTACTCATTGCTTACAGCAACCTGCTCAAATTCAAGCTGATGGTACAGTAAAAGCTGGAGGTTTAAGAGAATTAATTCCTGAAATGGGTAAATTAGCTGTATTATTTGGAGTAAATGGAATCTTCATGGAAATTCATGATAGACCAGATGAATCATTATGTGATGCACCTACACAATTTCCTTTGAATGAACTCGATCAGTTTATAACTAAACTTTTAAAGTTAAGAGAGTTTTGTCAAGATAATTTATAAAAAGCATAATACTAAAATCCAACAACCAATTAAGAAGAGACAATGTTTAGTAGGTGTACTCATTTTTTTTAGTTTAAAAATTATAAGGATAAACTAAAATAATGAATATTTTTCAATATTTTTATATTTAATTATAATAATATATGAATAAATTACTATTTGTATCACCTCATTTAGATGATATTATATTTTCTTTAGGAGATTATATATCTAAATTAGATCAAGAAATCATAATTGTTACAGTCTTTACTAAAAAGGATAATCAAAAATTAAAAAAATTTACTGGTGATTATTATGCTTATGCTAATTATGACCAAAGAATAAAAGAAGATGGATTAGCAATGGATATTCTTAAATCAAAAAATCCAAATATAAGTGTTAAATATTTGGATTTAGAAGATGAAATTTTTAGAGATAATAATGATTTTATACAAGAGGAGATTAATCATTCTTTTATTAATTTATTAGAAGATTTTGAAGGAGAAATAGAAAAAGTTTACTTACCTTTATGTGTAGGTCATCATTTAGATCATATCCTAACTTTTAATACTTATAAAATATTTTTAAAAAATAATATACCAGTTGAATATTACTTGGATTATCCATATGCTACTATGAATTTTTATACCAAAGTTAGATTATCAGATTTTGGTAATTTTCAAGAGAGAATCCAATTAATAGATCTATATAATTATTATATAAATCCAATAAATAGATGTAATCATCCAATTATAAGAAGTATTAAGATGTTGATTTATATTTATACATATATTTGTAATTATATTTTTGTTAAAAATAATTATAAAATAGAATACAAGATAATTAATACTGTTAATATAACTAATAAAAATAATTTAGTAATGCAATATGAATCTCAAATCAAACCTATTTTTGAAACTAATCAAGTTTTAGAAAATATTTTAATTAATCACCCAGATGAAAAAATTATTGATATTTTAGATTATAAATGAAATTAATTTTTTACTTAATGATTATATATTTAATCAATCTACAAATACCTACAATAATTTTATCATGTTTAATTCTTATGTTCTTGTTAAAAACTATCATGTCAAAACCTGTTTTGCCTAAGAAGCTAGAAAATAAAAGAAATATAAAAATATCAATTCTAGTACCTGTTTACAATGAAGATGAAAATTTAGACAAATTTATTCAACAAATTCATAATAATCATAAAAATAATTATCAAGTAATATTTATAAATGATATTAGTACAGATTCTAGTCTTAAAATCTTAGAAGAATATCAAAATAAATATAATTATAAGATTCTTAATAGAGATACTAAGAGAGGGTTTGTAGCTGGAGTATTAAATGATGGATTTCAAGAAACCTTAAAAGATAATTCTAATTTTATTGGAGTTATAAATTCAGATTGTAATTTACCTAGTAATTTAATTGATGATATATCAGATTATATTGAAGATCATGATCTTAATATTATAAACTTGTCAAATCTACCTAAGGAACAAATTAATATCTGGCAAAGAATAGCTTCTTTAGAAAAATCATTTCAAAATAGTTTATTTTATAATGTAGATGCTTGTTTAAATAATGGTTATTTTATTAGTAAAGACCTATTATCTAGTTTAAATGGTTGGTCCGAAACTGAGATTACAGAAGATTTAGATTTAGCTTTAAGAATTAAAAAGAGTAATAATCATATTTATCAATCTAAACTATGTGTTTATGACGATGTACCTAAAACTATATTTTCTTTGTTTAAACAAAAATATAGATGGATTAAAGGAGATGTTGTAAATAGAACTAGTAAAATGCCTGTAGATTTATTTGAAGTTATCGTAAATATTTATTATATTTTTCCTCTTTACACTTTATTTTCTATAATAAGTGGTCTATTTCTACAAAATATAATGATAAATCAGATCTTAATTCTATTTACAGAAGGTTATATTTATTATACATATGATTCTGAAAAAAATATATGGAAAGCGGTTGTTTATCCATTTGTACAATTTATTTTCGCAATTTATTTTTATATAAAATTTATGTTTGATTTTACCAATGTTTGGTAAAACTTAAATTTATAAATAATATATAGTCTAAAATTATAATGAACCAATTACATCAATTAGAATCATTTGGAACTATTGTAGTTGCAGATACCGGAGATTTAGACTTAATAAAAAAAATTAAACCCCAAGATGCTACAACTAATCCTAGTTTGATTCTAAAAACTATAAAAGATAGTAATTTAAAATCAAAGAATCCATTAGAGGTATCTGTTTCTATTGGAACAGAAATTTCAAAAATAATTTCAGGTTATATTTCAACTGAAGTAGACCCATTAAAAAGTTTTGATACTTTAGCAACCATAAATGAAGCACATAGAATTATTCAAATGTACCGAGATAATAATGTAGACACTAATAGGGTATTAATAAAAATAGCATCTACTTGGCAAGGAATAAAAGCAGCTGAAATATTAGAAAAACAAGGGATTAAATGTAATATGACTCTCATTTTTTCTTTGGTACAAGCTAGAGCATGTGCTGAAGCTGGTGTTACTCTAATATCACCTTTTGTTGGTAGAATAACTGATTGGTATAAAGAAAATGAAATTGAATTTTCACAAGATCCTGGTGTTAATAAAGTTGTGGAAATTTATGAATATCTAAAAAAATATGATTATCCTACTATTATTATGGGTGCTAGTTTTAGGAACATAGATCAAATAACATCTTTAGCTGGCTGTGATAGATTAACTATTAGTCCGAATTTAATTGAAAAACTAACAGAATCATCTGAACCAATTCAATCAAAAATCAATATTAAAAAATCAATATATGAGAGACATGAACCAATATCTCAATCTCAATTTTATTTAGAAATGTCCGGAGATATAATGGCTACCGAAAAACTGAATGAAGGCATTCATAAATTTATTCAGGATAATAAAAAAATTTATGAATTAATCTGAAAATAGATCATCAAATTTTATTTTAATAAAATCATTATTATATGATTGTACAAATTCTGTAGTAACGGATACATATAAATAATTATCATCATATATCATAATATGTAACTCTCCACTTTTAACCATAGGTAACATATTATGTATTGCTTCTTCTGCCGTTTTAAAATTATATTTATATTGCTCAAATTTTTTTCGTTCATTTATAGTCACATTATAAATTATATTATTATCACCAGATTGATCAGATTTAAAAGATTTTGTACAATATTGATATAATTTACCAAAATTATTTTTAGCATCAACCAATGATATATTTAAATTCCCCATTCGTTTAGCATTAATTATTATATCTTCTGCATCTTGATACGTTTTCGATTCTTTCATCACCTTATGAAATAAAATAGAAAAGGGTATTCCTATATGATCATTTTTACCTAAATAATTATCACAAAATGATTCACCTAATATTAATTTGTTTTCTGAGATCATAGTAATTCCAGATGCTAAAAATGATAAATTTAAATTTAGATAGGAATACTCATTTATAGGCTTAAATATTATAAGTGATTGTGTAAATAAAGGACTAAAAAAATCTAAGGTTCTTATTGATAATGTCTTATTATTTGAAAAATCAGAATAGAGAATACAATGATTTTCAGCTAATTCTGTAAAAAAATTTAATGAAACAATAATTTTGTAATCTATTTCAGAACTATCAGAAACTCCTTTTAGGAAATCTAAATAAAATTGAGGTACAAAATATAAATGTTCGAGATACATTAAATAACATGCATCCATTACAGTTGTATCATTATTAATTTTTTTTCTGATCCTTGGATTCATATGTTTAAAAAAAATAGATTTATTTTCATTTAAAAAATTAATAGCCTTTTTAGTATCAGAATCTAAAATATCTTTCATTAATTCTCCATATTGAGATCCCATCTCTAAATAAGTCCCTTCTAATTTAACTAAATATAAGTAATCTGATAGTTTTTTTCTGGTAAATTTAGTTATTTTTTTATCTTCTTTTATTTTTCTAAATAAATTAAAAATTTTTGCTAATAATATATTTATACCACATTTAATATAATAAATAATTAAAAAAAATATGTTCATATTATAATTATGTATTATATATTAATTTTTTTATTAATACTTTATCAATTATTAATCTCTTTATTAGGAACATGGAACGATTTTAAAAAATATAAAATTAGTACTTATAATTATTTTCAACGTTTTGGTTTTAACAATAATTATTCTAAAGTTGATTATTTAATCCACGCGGTTTCATGTGGAGAAGCAATGTCTTGTCAACCTTTAATAGATATAATAGAAAAATCTAATAAGAAATATTTATTAACAGTTCATACGCCAACTGGATTTAATCTTATTAGAAAAAAGGTTAAATATTCCATTTTGAAACCATTTGATTTAATACCTACAATGTTTTATTTATTACTTAAAACACAACCTAAAATTTTATTTATTGCCGAGAGCGATAGTTGGCCTTTTATGATATTATTTGCAAAACTATTTGGCACAAAAATTTACTATATTAATTATACCTTAAAAGGGTATTTAAGAAATTTTTACCATTATGTATTGGCAGATCGAATATTTTTAAAAATAAATGTTAAAAATAAAAAAAAGAAATATCATTTTTTAGGAAATCTTAAATGGTTATCAACAAATAAAATAATTGATACAAAATTTAAAAAAACTAGTCTTATTATCTCATCTGCCGGTAAAGATGAAATAGATATTCATTTGAAATTAATTAAATCTTTCCCGAATATCAATTTTATTTATGTACCTAGACATTTAAATTGGGAAAATCAGTTAAAAGATAAATTACAAGATTTTAAATATTTATGGTTAACTCATGAAAATCAAATAAGTGAAATCGAAAATAATCATTTAGTAATAATTTGGTCATTTGGCTTACTAAATAAATTATATGCAAAAACACACATGTGTTTAATGGGAGACACATTTAATTTAGTTGGTGGCCATAATTTAGTTGAACCAGCTATTCATGAAAATACAATTATTTTAGGTCCTAATTATCATACTTGTCGAGATTTAGCAGCTGAATTAAATATTATCTATGTTAAAAAAATAGAAGAATTAATGTTTAAATTAAAAGATTATAATTCTTTTAATCAACAGGGTAAAGAAAACTATCAACTAGTTTTCAATAAACAAAAAAATATACAAGAAAAATTAATTACTATTTTAGACCAGAATTAAATCGATCGTGATGCCAAAAGTATTGTTCAGGATTTTTTAAAACTCTTTCAGTAATTAAATCAGCAATTTGTTGTGTTATTTCTTTTTTCTTATGTAAATTTTTTATTGGTATTAATTCTATATTCATTTTTTGATTCGTAAAGTCATAATAAGAAGAAAAATACCAAATAGATCGTTTAGTAGCTTTATGAATATCTGCGACTGAATAATGAAAATTTGTTTCTTGATTTAAAAACTTTATTTTGTCTTTTTTTGAATTAGCTTTTTGATCAGTTGGTATTGTAATAATATCATAATTATTATCAATTAAGCTTCCTAATATATTATGTCTAAGTGGTAAAACTCTATTTTTATATAAATCCGATTTATAAATTAATTTTTCAATAATATTATTTTTCATTTTATAAGCACATGCTAATCTAAATTTATATAAATTTACAAATGTAGAAAAATCATAATAGATCCCATAATGTGCCATAGCAAAAATTACTTTATTATTTTTAATATCTTCTTTTAATTCATCAGGTATATCTACTTTATTATAATATTTTGTTAAATAATTAGTGTCTATAATAAATCTTTGATGTATAGCAATTAATGAATTTAAAATGAATAATTTAGTCGAATAATAATAAATTTCATTAAATTTATTTTTAGAAATATTAGGAAAAACCCTGTTTAAATTATATTCAGTGACTTGGTATCTATATTTAACAAAATAATAATTTAATAAATTAGAAACACTAGCTATTAAATCTAAAAAAACCAATAAATTATTAAAGTAGATCCATTTTAAAATTAAAAAAAGTACAAGTATAATAATTAATTCTATAATCATTTATTATAATCTTATAAAAAAATTTTATAAATAATCATTTTCTAGTAAATAACCTATCATAAATTCATTCAAATTTGAGTGTTTTTTTTTAAGTTCATCTGTATTTAATTTCAATGTTTGTAAAGTTGTAAAAAATGATAAAAAGTTCGCAGGTAAATATATATTATTGTCTTCTAATATTTGAAATAATTGTTTAAACCGGATAGGTGTATCTTTTTTTACAATTAAATGTTTATTAAATGTTTGAATAAAAATTTTAAAATCATCAGTTATATCTTTTGTTTTGGGATTTAAAATATTAAATAAATGTTTGCTTTGTAAATCTGATAAATCACATGTAATACCAAAGTCTAGAATAATTATTGTTATTTCTCTATTGTTATTTATTTTAAATAAAAAATTGCCTTCATGTAAATCACCATGTAATATTTTATTTTTTACCATAATAAGCATAGATGCTAATATTAATGTCAAACATTCAGGTTCATACTCAGGATAAATACTAATAAATTCACTATATTTGTATCCTTCAACATATTCCATAATTATATTATCATGGTTATAACCTTTCACTTTCGGAATTATAATATTCGGATAATCTTTAAATATTTTATAAAAAGTCTGTTGTTTCATTGCTTCTTCGTCGAATTTAGTTTGAATTAATAAAAAATTATAATATTCATTATAATCTAACATATTTCTATAATTATCTTCAGAGATATAAGATATGTATTTTAGTAGACTCTTTAGATTTAAAATACTTAATCTTAGTTTATTTTTAATATCATAATTTATCTGTTTAATTATACATTTAGTATTATCATAATTAATTAAAAACACAGTTGCAATAGACCCAGCTGCAATCGGTTCCTTTTTTAAATATTCTATATTTTTTAAATAAGTCCAATTATGATAATCAAAACATTTATCTTGTAACTTACTTAATTTTTTTAGTAAATCTGATGACATTTTTTTTTTCATATCATTCCTTGAACTAACAATTTGAGCAAATTTTATAAAAACAATACCATTATCCTGAATTGTTTTAATAATTTTATCATTGTAACTGGATTCACTTAAAATATAAAATTTAAATAGTAAATTATAAAATAAAATTTCAATTAATTTTAATAACATTATATATTAAAATTAATATTTTTTAAACTGTGAGTGATTTATTTATAAAAACTTTAGTCATTTATTTATAAAAACTTTAGTCATTTATTTATAAAAACTTTAGTCATTTATTTATAAAAACTTTAGTCATTTATTTATAAAAACTTTAGTCATTTATTTATAAAAATAATAAATAAGTAATGCAAATAAAGTTAGTAAATAATAAATAATACTATTATTTTGTGAATCTTGAAAGTTTACTTCTTCTTTAATTTCTTTAATTTCTTTAATTTCTTTAATTTCTTTAATTTCTTTAATTTCTTTAATTTCTTTAATTTCTTTAATTTCTTTAGATTTATTCTTTTTTAAACTTCTTGTTATAATTTGTTTATTATCATGACTTAATTCTTTCTGTTTAGTATTATTATCAGAACCTTCTGAATTAAATATCTGATTTACTGAGATTCCTTGCATAATATCTAATTGATTCAAATTCATTCCTAATTCTTGTGTAACAAAATTAGATATTTCCATTGCTAATATAGAGTCAACACCATAATCAATTAAATTTTTAGCAGGATCTAAATTTTCTTCTAATTCTAAAATTTCTTTAATATGAGATAAAAGTTTATTTTTGTTATTATTATTTTCTACTCCTCTATCTGATGATTCTAGATCAGAATTTACATTTTGATTATCGGATGATCCTAAATCTTTGACAATAGCATTTACACTAATACCCTGAATAATATCAATTTGTTGAATATCAATATCTAGTTCATCTTTACACCAATTAGAAAGTTCCATAGCTATAATAGAATCTACACCATAATCATTTAAATTTTTATTAGGATCAATTTGATCAATTTCTAAAACTTCTTTAACATGATTAGATAATTTTTCTTGATAATTTACACTGTTAGTTACTACTTTTTTAGAAGCAGTTTTAAAATTATCTAACATTTTAATTTTAGGATAATTCTTTTTTAATCTAGACCAATTCTGATTAGTTATACATACATTAGATACTTCATTATCATATAACATTCTTCCCATATTTTCAAAGAATAAATGATAATGTATTAAATCTAGACCATTTGCATTCATAACTTTATAAATATCATTAGTAATCATTCCAGTACCCCCAATAGCACCTACATTAACAGTCAAAGCGGCTAATCCTAGTTTTCTTCTTTCAATTGCTAATTTATCCATAAAGTTGTTAGCTGCTGAATAATTAGCTTGTCCTGGGTTACCAATTAAAGCTGAAATAGAAGAATACATTACAAAGTGTGTCAAATCATAATTCAAACTTAAAATATGTAAGTTTTGAGTACCAGTAACTTTAGGTTCTAAAACTTGGTTAATATCAGATTCTGACATATTTTTAATAAAATTATCTTTAATTACTCCAGCCAAGTGGAAAATACCATCAAGAGGATATAAATTAGTTATAAAATAATTTAATAAATCATTTTGATCAGATATATCAACTTTAGCTATTATAATTTCTACACCTAATCCTTCTAATTTATTGATGATTCTTTTAGATTTATTATTAGTTCTACCAGATCTACTCATTAAAATAAATTTAGTTGCTCCTTTTTCAAACATCCATTGAGTTAATTCAATACCTAAACCACCTAGACCTCCAGTAATCAAATAATATTTATCAGATTTAAATAATTGATCTGGTTTTTTAAATTCTTCTGGCTTCCATTTGTCATCAACTTCTAAAATTAATTTTCCAGTATGAATACCTTTACTCATTAGTTTTAATGTACTTTCAGCTTCTGATAAAGGATAAGTAGTAATTTCAGTTGGTTTTAATTTCTGTTCCTCAAATAGATTTGTAACTTTTTGCATTACCTCTTTAATATAACTATTATGAGTTTCTAAAAGCTCATCAAAATGTACACCTGAATAAGTAATACTATCAATAAATCTACCTAACGGTAATTCAAAATTATTCAAAATATCTCTTTTACCAATTTCAACTATAATACCATTTTTAGCAACAATTTCAAAGTTAGCTAACAAAGATTTTCCTGCTAATGAATTAAGAATTACATCAACACCTTTACCTTCAGTAAATTTCATAACATCTCTTTTAAATTCTTCAGGATCTCTAGAATTAGTAATATATTTAATTCCATAATTTTCTTTTAACTCTCTTCTCTTTTCATCAGTACCAGCAGAAGCAATAATTGTAGCACCCATCATTTTACAAATTTCAATACTAGCTTGACCAATACCTCCTAAAGCCGAATGTAATAAAACAGTAGTACCTTTTTGTATTCTAGCTCTTTCTACCAAACAAATGTAACTAGTACCAAAAATTAATCCAATACTTGCTGATTCAGCAAAGTCTAAATTTATAGGAGCTTTAAAAACATATTTAGCATCACATGAAACTTGATTAGCAATACCTTTACCTGATTTATTAGGTGATGCTAAAACCATGTCCCCTTTTTTAAATTCAGAAGAGTTTGATTCTTTAACAATACCAGCTAGTTCATATCCAATAAAATCAGATTTAACTACATCTAAAGCTGCCATTAAATCTTTGAAATTTAAGGCAGATGCTTTTACATCAATTAACACATGATTTTCTTTTAATTTATCTTCTAAAATTGGATACCATCCTAAACTGTTAAGATTACCCTTAGTCTCAATATTCAAATAATAATTGTCTGAAGTAAAACTAGAAGGAAAATATTCTTCTAATACATTATGATAAACATTATTGTTTTTAACAATATATTCATCAGAATCACCATATTTACCTGAAATTATATCTGAAACAAAAGGATCATCATTTTCTTTGAATTTAGAAATAATTATTGAAGAATTCAAGGTGTTTATTTCATTTTGAAATGATTTAATAAAACCATAATTCATACCATCATCTTTAGAACTGATTAAAAAGTAAACCTTTTGATAATTTGAAGTTTCTAAACTATTCAATTCGTCTCTTAACTCTATTAGATTATCTATTTTTAAAGTTTTAGCATATATTAAGGTATCCGAGTTTGAATCTTGATTTAAAAGATCATTAGAATAATCACCTTTTATTTGCACACTTAAACTCTCTTCTAAACTATATTTTTCTAAATCTTTTTCTAAACTCTCTTTTTCTAAATCATCTTTTACAATCTCTTTTTCACATAATTTAAAATTATAATTATTGACAACACCTTTAGATAAATTATATGATTTAATATTTTCAAATCTCGCTATAATGTGTCCTTCTGAATCTAAAATATATGATTCTTGAATCATATTAGTATAGTTCAATTCTAAAATTTTAGTATAAACATATTTAGCATCGTTACCTTTATTATAATCCATTTCTAAATTTTCTATTCCAACTGGTAAATAAGTATTATTATTGGTATATCCTAAATAAATAATAGAAGATGTTAAACACGAATCTAAATAAGTAGGATTAATTTTAAAATTCTTATTAGTTTTAGGCAATAATTCAATTAAACATTCTTCATCACCGTAATAATATTCATGGATAGATTTAATTTGATTACCAAAATTAAAATTTTTATGTTTCATTATTCTATAGGCTTCTTTTGAATCTATTTTTGTATTTGATCTATTAATAATTTCTTGAATATCTATTTTTTCATTATTAAATTCTTTAAGATTATCTACTTGACAGTTAAAATAGTTAATTTTCCCATCAGCTGAATAAAAACTTAAATTATTTGATTTTTGTTCAAATTTAAATTCCAGATTAGTATCATTAGTACTATACATACTACCAATATCAATGTTTGTTATCTTAATATTATCAAAACCTTGACTAAAGTATCTGTTTATCATATCTAAATAACCAACTGTAGGGAATACAAATTTATTACCAATTACGTGATCTTTCATATAACTAAATTCATATTTAGAATATTTAATCAAGTTACTTGGATTATATATTCCCATTCTTCTATCATATGAGTATTCTGCTTCCAAATTAAATTCATTTTCTTTATCCCAAATATGAGATACACTAAATTCTTTATTTTCAATACCAAAATTATTCTTAATTGGATAACCATATGACCATAAGTCGGCAATTGTTATCATTAATCTTAGACCAGAGTCCTCTTTTCTATTTGATGATATCAAAACTTCAGTATCTTTGTAAATATTCTTAATGTTAGTTCCTAAAACAGGATGAGGACCTAATTCAATATAAATATCGGTATCTGCTAATTTTTCCATACCAGTTACAAAATCTACCTTATTTCTAATATTTAACCACCAATAATCTGAAGTATAATTTTCTTCTGTAACTTCTTCTCCTGTAACAGATGAGATTAATCTAATTTCAGGTTTCTTAAATACTATATCTTTAGTAGCTTCTTTTATATCTTTTTCTATAATTCCTTGTAAAGAAGAATGAAAAGGACAACTTCCTCTAATAATCACATTAAATACTTTTTGATCATTTAAAAACTTATTTATATCTTTAATTTCATCTGAAGTTCCAGCTAGAACTATAGAATTATAATCATTTTTACAGGCAAGTTCTAAATTACCTATACTATAATTTTTTTCTTCTAATAAATCATTTAATTTATCCTCTGATAAACCAATTACTAACATATTACCTGTTCCTGCAGTTTTTTGTTGGTGAATACTTCTAGCATAAGATATTTTAACACAATCTTCTAAACTATAAGCTCCAGCTGAATAAAAAGCTGCTAATTCACCAGCACTATGACCAATAACTGATGTAGGTTTAATACCAAATGATTGATAAACTTTAAATAAGGCAGCTTGATAAAAGAATATAGCTGGTTGTGCTACTAAAGGGTCGTTGATAGGTACATCTTTTCTATCAGTATCTTTATATTCTGGTCTAAACAATTTATAAGTTTCAATAAATGATTCACCTACATGGTTTAACCATAGTCTATCTATTTCTTCAATACAATTTTTGAAAACAGGATATGATTCATACAAATCAAAACCCATATCGATGCTTTGAGGACCTTGACCACAAAATACAAAAGTAGTATTCAAATCTTCTGAAATAGGATTCATTTTGATTAATCTAGCATTAGTATTATTAAAATCAGACATAATTAATTCGTCAAATTTATCTTTTGATTCAACAATAAATAAAGCAGTCATATCTAAAGATGATAATTGATTTTGATTATAAAGATTCTTCATAAATGATTTTTCATCTGAATCATACCAATTAGCTACATTTTGTTCCAAATTTTCTTTATTCGTACTATGAATAGGTAAAATATGATATTTTTGTTTTAATTCTTGATCTTTATTAGATTTACTTTCAACATAGTTTTGTAATTTACAATGAAAGTTAGCACCTCCAAAACCAAAATTATTTACTCCCATAATAAATTCTTCTTCTTTAATATCTTTTTGTTCGGTAACAACATTCAAATTTAATCCTTCAAAATCAATATTAGGATTGGGAGTGTTAAAGTGAATATTAGGTAAGAGTTTTTTATGTTTCATCATCAAACAAACTTTAATAATAGAAGCTAAACCAGATGTTGGTTCAGTATGACCAATATTACTTTTAACTGATCCTAAATAAAGTTTTCTATCTTTATTTTTACCGATAACAGTGCCAATAGCTAAAGTTTCTTGTTTGTCGCCAACTTTTGTACCAGTACCATGAGCTTCCATATAAATAGTTTTTTTGATGTCTTCTTCAGAATACATTTGTTTTAATAAATCCATTTGTGCTATATCATTAGGCATAGTAATACTAGGAGTTTTACCATCTTGATTTACTCCTGTTTCTTTAATAACAGCATAAATTTTATTATTATCTTTGATAGCTTTATCTAAGGGTTTAATCATAATTGTAACAAAACCTTCAGATCTAACATATCCATTCGCTTCAGCATCAAAAGATTTACATTTTCCTTCAGCTGATAACATAGTAGCCTGTGAAAAGGCAATACTTGATTCTGGTTTTAATAAAACATTAGCTCCACCTACTAAACATTGATCTGTTTCACCTGCTATTAAACTTTGACAAGCTAAATGCAAAGCATAACCAGAAGAAGAACAAGCAGTATCTAAAGTAAGACTAGGTCCTCTTAAATCATAGAAATAAGAAACTCTATTACTTAAAAGAGTTAATAATCCTCCAGTATTAGCATATTCATTGACAATCTCCGATTGTTCCATAATACTACTATTATATTCAGTAGAACAACATCCCATAAATACACCTGTATTACTTTCTTTCATATTTTCAACATTAATATTACCATCTAAAAAACATTCATAAACTAATTCCATAATATTTCTTTGTTGAGGATCCATTGATTTGGCTTCTTTAGCTGATATCTTAAAAAAGGTATTATCAAAATTAAATAAGTTTTTTACATATCCTCCTCTTTTACTTATTGTTTTACCTTCATTATTTTCGGAATCATAGAATTTATTAAGATCAAATCTTTTATGTTCTTCAAGGCAGTCTTCTTTATTAATTAACTTTTGATACAAATCATCCAAGTTATTAATATTATTAGGTAGTCTACAACTAATTCCTATTATTGCAATATCCATAATATAATATAAAACTAGTTTTTTTTTAAATGATTATTTTTTTTTTATTACCCAAAATTAAGATGTTTATATTTTTAAAAAAAATTTATATAATTTTTAATTTACTTTATTTGTATGCTTATTTATTTTTGACACCTATTTTTAGTTATTTCATTCAGAATTCGAATAGTATGAAAAACTATTTTTTCATAAATTATGGTTTAATGATGAATAATACCTCAAAAAAAATTAATTTATATAGTAACATTAATTGTGTAACGCCACATAAGATAAATAAAGAAATGAATTTATTAATTTTAAATCATACTTCTATATTAGACAATTATGTATTATCAAAAATTTTATCCGATTCGAAATTTTCTTGGAACGATATAAGAAGTATTTCTAGGATATCAAACCGATCTATACAAAATACAGTCCTAGAAGAACATGGAATGTTTTTAGTATCATCTGATCTAAAAACTGATACCGAAAAATTTGAAACAGTATGGAAAAAATGGGAAAAATCTAATGATACAATTCAAATTCTTTTATTCCCAGAGGGCACCATTTTTAATGATACTACTAAAAATAAAGAAATTACTAAATCTCAAAAGTATATTTTAAAAAAAATACTTAAAATAGATAATTTTGAAAACTTATTGATTCCAAAAATTGGTGCTTACAATTTAATAATTAATAAACTTAAAGACCAAATCAAAAATATTTATGATTTTTCTATAAGTTATACAGATAATAACAATAAACGAATTTATAATGAAGAAGTAATTTTAGATCATTTAGCTAAAAATGATTTAAAAATAGATGTAAAAATAAATAGATATGATGTTAACCAAGTAATTAAAGATCCATATTGGTTATTCAAGATTTGGAAGGATAAAGATCAATGGCTAAACGAAGTCGAAAACGAAGTTGAAACGAAGTAATAAAGATGTTGAAACGAAGTTGAAACGAAGTAATAAAGATGTTGAAACGAAGTCGAAAACGAAGTTAAAATGAAGTAATAAACGAAGTCGAAAGCTTATTTAAATCTATTCCATACTATTCGCTCTATACCTAAGCAATATCTTATAAATGAAAAAATTCTTAGGATTAACAACAATATTTGAAAAACATTAGTATAAATAACTGTAGTTAATGTATATCTAACTTTATTTTGATGTGAAATTATATTTTTTAACAAGTAAGGTGCATTTTTTAAAGCTGATTCATGAATATCTTGATAGTAAAAACTAACAACATGATTTATTAATAATAAACCTAAAAAATTAAAAAAAGTAAAAAGTAAAAATCCAACTTGAAAATTGTAGAAGATTGTAAAAAAACTAAAAATTAAATTAAAACCCAAAATAATATCAGGATTAATAATCTCTTTTTCAATATTAACCATATTCAGTCCTAAACAATATCTATACTGTTGTGAATAAACACTTTTAAAATTTTCCGGAAAAGTTCTATAAATTAATACATCACTAATTACTTCGACTGGATATGAGTTATCTAGAATAGCATTAGAATACTCCATATCTTCTAAAATTGATTTTTCATTATATTTAATATTTTTAAATAGGAAATAATTAAAAAAATGTCCTACTTTAAAATAAGGTTCTTTTAACATTTTAAAATTATCATATATTACTGATAAATGTTGAGGCTGACATATTTTTCTATCTAAATTATAATGCCATTCTTGTATTTGAACACCGCCTACAAAATCTTGATACTTTAAATTAACTGTTTCTAAAATATTAGGAGAAACTATACAATCTGAATCAGCTATTCCAATTATATCAGTTTCAAAATCAATAGATTCAATAGCATCATTTAAAACTCCAGAAACAAAACCTTCTTTTCTAATTCTATTAACTAATTTAAAATTATTAGGTAAATCCATATTGTTTAATAATTCCCAAGTTGAATCAGTACTATTATCATTAATTACTAAAACCATATATTTATCTTTTGGATAATTTATTTTTTCAATATTAATTAATGAATTTTTAATATTTTTCTCTTCATTTTTAACAGGTACTACTAATGTAAAATGATATCTATTTTTTACTTTAATATTTTTATCTGTAAAATTTTTATTTCTTTTTAAAGAAAGCATATGATAATTTGTTATTAAAAATAACATCCAAATACTAAATGTAAGATAGCTAGCAAAACTATTATAAATAAAATAATAAAGGATTGCAGAAATTATTATGTTCAAAATTAATTTGATAATTTTCATTTAAAATAAAATAAGAAAAGTTTTTGGGTGAAGGATGGTACATTTTTAAATATTAAATAAAAATAATAATGGAAACAAAATTACAAAATCAATTATATTATTATCAATTTGAAGGAGATGAGTACGATATAGGTAAACAATATGGCAAACTCTTGAGAAAAAGAAATTTTAATTCTGAAATTATTAAAACCATGAATCAAATAAATTGGGAAAATATTAAAGAGAAGAATTCAGGTATTATCTTTAAAATTATAAAGAAAAAAATAGACAGGTGGGTTCAAATAATAAAATCAGATTATCAAAAATATATCAAAATTCAAACGGGATTAGCCGAAGAATTAAAAATTAGTTTAGATACTATTTTAGAACTAGATATTTTAGGAGAAATGAGTGGTATCTTTTGTACAATTTATTGTGATCAAAATAAATTTTATAGAATATTAGATACTTCATTAGAACATAGAAAATGCCTAATTAATATTTTTGATGAAATACATGTATTAAAAATAAATGACTATTTAGTGATAAATAATCCAGGCTATTTTAACTTACATACGGTAATATCTGAAAAATTAAATTTTGCTACATTTGGTAATAACTTGCTAGATAAGAAAGAATATTTGAAAAATGATTTACCTTTTTATATTAGACTAAAAAAATATTTTATGGATTCTAAAGATGAAGATGAATTCATAAAACAAATTAAGAATGATAGTAAGATATTTTATGATGTCGAGATTATAATTGGGGGTCAAGATAATAATTATAATGTTCATGCTATCAATAAAACTTTAAAAGAATCAAATGTAATTGAAAGATCCGATTATACACCAATTAAAACTAATGATTTAATGAATTTGCACAAAGAATTACCAGATTATAATAGAATATTTGCTGCATATTATCATAATAATAAGTTGTATGTAGGTAACTCATTGGTAAATAATGAAATGATAGAAATATTTTAAAAGAAATAAATAACATGTATATTATTATTTATTTCCTATTTTTTTTTGTGTTTAATATGTAATAAATATAGATTAACATATTTGTTAAATGCATAAATAGCCAAATTAAATGATATTATAAAACCAAACCAACCATCTAAGAAACTACCGTTAAAAAAAAACTCTCTTATAAAATCAAAAAAGAATCTAAATACAGCAATTACCATATAATTCCATCCAATATTGTCACTTGCTTTAAATTTTTCATTAGCTAATAACAAAGAATAATTTGTATATTTATCTTGAAAATTTTTATAATCTTTCCAACTATAATGTATTAATGGATTCTTCAATACAATTTTTTTTGTATTGTTATTAGTTATATTTAATGTTTCATGACACTCCCTAATTTTATACATTACATTATTTTTATTAAATAGCTTATGCTGTGGTTTAGAAAATCTTCCATGTTTTAATAACTTTCCATAAAAATAGGTATTCCATTTAAAATAATATATATTATACTTATCCATATCGTCAAATGATATATTATAAAGTTCATTTACAAGTTTATCTGATAACACTTCATCTGCATCTATAAATAAAATCCAATCATATTTGCATTGAGATATGGCTCTATTTCGCTGTTCCCCATAACCAGGCCAATCTGTTATAAATATCTTATCAGTATATTTTTTAGCTATATCTACTGTATTATCGTTACTTTTTGAGTCATATATTATTATTTCATCTACAATTTTAATCATACTTTTTAAACATCGTTCTATGTTATGTTCTTCATTATACGTAATAACGCATCCAGAAATTTTTGTTTTCATATTATATATAATGTTATATAAAATAATTTTAATATATCAAATATTGTTATTTGTGTATTATTTAATAAAAGATATTCTACAATATAATATAAAATTTTCAGATTTAATAAAAAGATTTTATTATAATGAATCATCTAAAATTGATGTTCTAATTAATGCTAAATCTGTAGGAGAATCAAAAGCAATATTACCTTTAATTTATAAATTAGAGAAAAAAAAAATTAATTTTAAATTATGTGTTAATTTACCAGAAGGTTATTATTTTATAAAAAAATATACAAATAAAGTTTTTTTAAAACCGTATAATACATTAATAACAACATTATTATTATTAATTAAATTAAGACCAAAAGTAATAATTAGCCCAAATGGTGATTTTAAATGTTTATTATACATGTTTGGTAAATTATTTGGATCAAAAATATATTTTATTAATTATTTTATAAATAATAAGGGTTTTAATATAAGACATAATATAAATTATTTGTTAGCAGATCAAATATACCTATCTCATAAGATTTTAGATAAATACAAAAAATATAGTTATATAGGAGATTTAAAATTATTATATTCATCTGAATCAATATTAAATAAATCTAAATATTTAACATTAATTATTGCATCTGCCTCTTATGAAGAAATAGATGTCCATATTAAATATATAAAATATTTAATATCAAATTATGAAATAAAAATTATTTATGTTCCACGATATCTTAATTGGTTAAATAAATTTAAAAATAAAATTAATAATATAGATCATCAATTTATTAATGATATATATAATGATAATGAAATAAATAGTAGTTTAATTATTTGTTGGAAGATTGGAGTACTAAATAAACTTTATAACAAATCTCATATTTGTTTAATGGGTAATACTTTTACTAAAATTGGAGGACATAACTTGGTTGAACCATCAATAAATAAAAATGCTATATTAACCGGACCAAATACTAAAACATGTCAAAATCAATGTGATATTTTAAATGTAGTAAAAAATAAGAATTTTGAAGAATTAATATATAATACAAATAAAATAATTAAAAATAAATTATATATTAATATGGGATTTACTAATTATAATAATATTTTAAATGAACAAACAAACATTAATAATAATTTAGATTTATTTATCAATAAAATATCTTATTAGATAATTATTCAATGTATATTAAAACGAGGATACTATCCCCTTAGGGTTCCTATACCATTATAATGGTATAAGAACCAATGCGAGTCCTTTGGCGATTCATTCATTATTTTGATAAATCAAAATAATATCTGAACCCCAAGAGGATATTCTACCTAATTCTAAAACTTTTTCATTACCTGTAAAATATCTAACTACCATTTTTGTAAGTTTAGTGTTTACGTCATTATTACTGATATTGTTCATTAACTATATATTATATAAAAATTAATAATTATATAATATTTAGGAATAATCTCTTAAAAAGTATCTACTATCAATTATACATGAATGTTTATTTATTAGAAACATAATCATTCATTTATTTTTTAGAAGAACGCAAATATACAATAACTAAATAATAGAATAAACATACTAATTTTACATACATATATTATATATTTAATTAAATACTTTTTATTTCTTTCTCTTTTAGAATATAAAATTTCTTCTTCTTTAATTGTAATTATTAAATTATTATCTTTAATAGGCATTAAAAAATATTTATATTCTGGACAATAATTTAATAATTCATCAATTTTATTTATCTTACTAAACTTATGAATACAAAAAACCTTTCGACCTAATAAATATGTATCCTGTGTAGAAAAATTGAATGCAAAATTATCATTAGTATTAGCAATATTATAATTTAATTTTTTACAACCTCTATAAAAATACATATCCTCTACAATACCTTCAAATGAGGAGGCTTTATATTGCGTAGGCATTGTCGGTTTATATATACTAATAATATGAAGCATTGTAGATATTTTTCTTAATGAAAAACCCCCATTGCTAAATTCTCCATGAGTTTGTTGCATAGAAAAAAAGTTAAATGGAAATCTAAATCTATATTTTAGATATACATGACTACCTATATAATCATATTTAAAAAAATCTTCTATTTTATAATCACTATTTTTACACAAACAACCATCTGTTTGTATAGTTAAACAATAGTCTCCATCTAATGATTCCCATAAAGATTTTGTCTTCATAAAATCAGAATATGTCAATGCATCTAAATTATATGTATTTAGTTCTCTAATTATTAATAATTTATATTTTTGTTTCAATTTATCATAATGTTGCAATAAATCCTTTCCACAATAAAAATATAATTTACAATCAGGTAATACATCAAAGAAATTATCAATATTATAGTATATTTGTTTTAATTTTCTAGGTTCAATAAATAGACCAACAACTTTCATTAATATAATATATATAAGAAAAAAATATAATATTATTTTATATTATATATGTTAAATCTATTTCAAAATTTAATGACATCAATTAGCATAATTATAACAATTTCAATAGTATTTATAGGATATATTATGTTGTTTGCTAAACCATTACCGGATGTAATTATAACAAATATACATAAAAGATACACTGGAGTTACATCAACAATAATAAATCTATTTCCAGAACATGCTAAAACACTTGATGTAGGATTGTATGGTAATAGAATTAATGTAGGAGAAAAAATAGTAAATTTTATTGACTTATTATATTATGGCTATCAACTATCTGAAGGAAAAAAATGTAGAATTTTTCATGTAAGAAGAAACAATGAGATGATTTGGGCTTTAATATTTAGAGATATTTTAAGATTACCAATTAAAATAATTTTTACACAAACTAAAATAAGATATGGTTCATATATTACAAACTATTTGACAAGTAAGGTGGATTATGTCATTGTCACACATAAAAGATGTATTAATTATTTAAAAAATAAAGAAAAAGTAATTTCAATTATACCTCATGGAATAAAAAAAGATATAAATAAAATTATTAATTATAATGATATATACAATCTTAAAGATAAATTTGTTGTATCTATATTTGGTAGAGTAAGAAAAGAAAAAGGAACAGATATTTTTGTTAAAGCTTTAATAAAAATATTAATTAAATACCCCTTACTAACTGGATGTATAATAGGAGAGATTGATTCAATTTCGTTTAAAGATGATTTAACAAATTTAATAAACAATAATGGATTAACAGATAGAATTTTATTTACTGGATTTATTAATAAATCCAAAGATTATGAAAAATATAAATATATTTATAATAATACTGATTTATGTATAGCTGTCCCTAGATATGAAGGATTTGGATTAACCCCAATTGAAGCTATGGCCAATGGTATACCAGTAATCTGTTCTGATACAGGTGCATTTTATACCATGATAGATGAAGATAAAACTGGTAATTTAATCCCTATTGGAGATGTTGACATATTAGCAGATAAAATAGAATATTACATTAATAATCAAGACAAGTTAAAAGAAATGAGTAAATACTGTATAGATAAAGTTAATAATAATTTTACTATCGAAGTGGAAGCTAATCGAATAAATAAAGTGTATGATAAAATTTGGTTACAATAAATCATGTATTTTATTATCATTCTTATTATCTTTAATAATCAAAATAAGTTAAAAGAAATGAGTAAATACTGTATAGATAAAGTTAATAATAATGTTACTATCGAAGAGGAAGCTACTCAGATAAATAAAGTGTATGATAAAATTCGGTTGCAATAAATGTATAGGCTTATTTTCATATTGGTTCATCTAGAAGATCGACATAATTTAATAATACTTTTTTATTAATTTTAAAAATAAAATTTTATCTGTTTCACCAACGTGTAGTTTTAAAATCAGATTTAGAAGCTGGTTTAAGAAATTTATTCATCAGTTTAAAATAATTTATATATATGTAATTTAATGAAACTTAAATCTCAAAACAATAAAATAACATATATAATCGGTTTATTGATAAAAGATTATACAAAAAAAGGTATTAATTCAAAAGACTATTATTTTAATTTATTAAAAGATTATTTTATAAAATTTAAAGATATGAATATTTGTTTTTTTGGTGATCAAAATACTATTGAATATGCTAAAACAATTGTAAAAACAAATAATATAAGATATTATCAAATTAATTTAAACGAATTACCAACCTATAATATTTCAAAAGATTATTATGAATCCAGAATGATGCAAGATGATAATAAATTAACAAATGAATTAATTAATAATAGAACTAAAAAGGATAAAATAAGAATGAAATTAAGAAATAATTATAAATATCTTAAAAAAATTGGTTCTAAAGGGGGGTCTGAAAAAGGTTTGGGTAAATCTACTGATGAAGAAATGTTTAGATTTACATTTACTATTTGGACGTCAAAATTATATATGGTTGAAAAAACAATAAATGATAATCCATTTAATTCTACATATTTTGCGTGGAGTGACGCTAGTTGCACTAGATGGTCACGGCCTTTTTATTTATATTCTAAAATATTTAAAAGAAATAGAATTAATCATTTTCCAAATAGTATGAAATATTTTGGTAAAGAAATAAATTTGAATGCAGGTTATATCATGAGTGATTCAAATACATTTACTAAATTAATAGAATTATTCAAAAAAGAACTGGAACAATCAAAGAATGATAAATATGGACACGATGAAGAAACATTAATTCAAAAAATATTTTTAAATGGAAATCAAAAATTATTTCATAAAATAATTAATATTATTTAATAAATTAAAATCTATTAAATAATTAATATTATTTAATAAATTAAAATCTATTATAATAATAAATGATTAAAACATTTATTAGTATAATCAACAAAATAAGACAGATTATAAATATTTTAATAGCATTACCCTTTTTGGCTTTATTTTATATTTATATCAATAGAGGATATTTCCACTATTTTGATAGTAATCGCGATGATGATACAAGAATAAGATTTATAAATATTTCTTGGAATTGTATTTGTACAATGCTTAATTGGACTATAAATTATCAAATTATATACATAGGTGATAGTAAAATTGATTTAGAAAAGGTTACGATAGTTAATGGGAATCATACCCATTCAAATGATCTATTTATCTTATTTAATTTATTTAATCATAATAAATTAAAGGGTCATCAGGTAACATCTATATCAACAATTAATGGTATAGGGGAATTTGATAAAAAAGTATTAATTCAAGCTAATTCAGCTCTAGTAAATGGATCCAAAGATGATATTAATAATATAATTGATAGTTTTAAATTGTGGAATTTAAGAAAATATAATTCAGCAGTAATTATATTTTTTGAAGGTATAGCAAAAAATGATTCAAAAGAACAATCAAAAACATTAAAACATCTTTTAGATCCGAAAACTTTGGGTTTTGCTTTAACCGCTAAATATAGTAAATCAAAATATATGTATGATTTAAATTTAATTTACACTCATCAAGGAAAACTAATGGATTCCAAAGATCCAAGCTTTACTTGGTTATTATTTCACCCTGATACTAAAATTTATGTGGATTTACATAAGTATGAATTACCCTCTTATGAAAAAGCAGTAAAATGGATAAAAGATTTATATGATATAAAAGATCAACAAATAGATAATATTATTAAAAAGTATGATATTAAACTTGATCAATGTTAGATTCATTATATTTAATTATTCCTAACTGATTGTTCATTTGTTTTTCTAAATTATCAATGATATTTTCTTGATTTGGTTCACGCTCTTTAATTTTATTTAAAAGTTTAGACAATGGTTTGTCATCAGAATAAGAATCCATATTTTTTAAAATATAATACATTTGGACTATTGGAAACAATGATTTTAAAATGAAAAAAATAAAATAAACAAAAGTACGGTATATCAAATTTATAAGTATAATAGAAATAATTATTTTTAAAATAGGATATTTATTAAAAAATGAGTTGTTATACAAACAACTAATACTATTTGTACATAAACTTAAATTTGGTCTAAATAATATCATTAGATCGAATAAATTCATTTGTCATAACACTTGTAAATATAATAAATATAATTATGGTGAAAAAAATTGATTAATTTAAATTAATTATTATTAATCTAACTAATTTAAAGTAAAATTAAAAATGAGTAACATTTCTGTTGAAACAGACTCAACTAATAAAAAAAGAAAAGTTAATCAAGAGTTAGAACTAAATCAACAACAAGATTACACTAATTATCAGGAATTAGACATTTCAAAAATTAAAGATTTGGATAAATTCCAAAAATATTTATATCAAAAAGAATCAGAGTTTAATTTTCAAATTAAACTAATCAAAAATTTATTCAAAGAAATAAATATAAATATTGCTAAAAGATGTGAGGAAAAACATCAAGGACATAAATGGATTAGAGAAAAAGAAGATTGTATGTATGGATCTACTTTTACCATTTGTCAACATTGTAGATGTGATTATTATGACAGATCTTATACCCACTATTAATATTCTGAAGTTAACATTATTATATTACCTGGTGTAGACCATTCTTTTTTAGGTTGATCAATTAAAAATTCAACCATTTCATGTTCTAACCAACCAATAAAATCTTCAGATAAATGATTTTTTTAAATAGGAGAAACACAATGTTAAAGAAAATAATACTCAAGATGGTTATAGTAGACTTTATTTTTTGTTATCTCACAGTTTCAATATAACAGAAGATATTATAAAATATTATATGATACCAATGATTCTAACGATTACCGTAATGTTATTTTATAGTAGTATAGATTCATCTTCATTCTCTGGATTATTTCCAACAATTATGTTAGGTAATATAGCATTACTTTTCATTCAACCAGAAACTGGATAATGAAAGATCAGTTCATTTAAATATTACACTTACAATTATATTAAGTTTATTAAAAATATCAGAAGTAACTATTTTCTTGAATAAATTTTGGTGGATTGTAATAATTTTTATCATTAATGTTATTAATTTGTTACATAATATGATTGTTTCTAACTACAAAATGAATCAAATAGACGATGTTTTCAAAAATGAAATGAGTAATGAAATTGAAGAATTATTTAATGGAAATGAATCAAAATTAATAGAAGCTATTGTTGCTTTAAATCTAGGTCTAAATCTAATCAAGAAGAAGAAATACAAAGTAAAAAAATAGAGCATAAATTTATAGAACAAAATATTGAAAGTAAGGATGAAATACCTTAACGTGAAAAAATTATTAAAATAATATAAAGTTATGTTAATAAGTTTTTAGTAATGGACGATAAATGCAAACTACCGCCTGAAGTAGAGGAGGGTAACAAAGAATATAAGAGAATGTTATGCAGTTTATCAAGATACAGATTTCAACAACTACAGTCACAAATGAAATGGAGAATTAATGAAGGAAATGGCATTGCAATATATTATATTGGCGTAGACGATGATGGTACAATTGTTAAACTGAGTACAAAAGAGAGAAAGGAATCTCTTAAAAATATAAAAAAAATAGCCTTACAAATTAATTCTTATGTAGATTCAATAGAATATAAGAATTATTATGAAATAGTAATTAAAAAAAAAATTAAAATAATAGATTTTTTAGAGAAAAGAATTGTATTTTTAGGTAATTCTGATGTAGGGAAATCTACTTTAATTAGTGTTTTATGTGGTAATGATTATGATAATGGAGAAGGTTCTGCTAGATTGTCTTTATTTAATCATAAGCATGAAATGTTTACTGGAATAACTTCTAGTATTTCTATACAAACTTATGATATTAATAATAAAAAGATAGCATTAATCGATTTACCAGGTAAATTAAAATATAAAAAAACTAAATATTATGGATTATTAAGTTATGATCCTGAATTAGCCGTCATAGTTATTGATCATAAAACCACTTTAAAAAGTATTCAAGATTTATACCAAATTCTTAAATTTTTAAATATACCTATTCAATTAGTTCAGACTAAATCCGATTTAAATAATTCAACTAAAAGATTGAAATTAGATGAAATAAAAAATTTAATTAATGTTTCTGCTTTAGATGGGAAAAATTTGGATTTATTGAAAGATACATTAATATCTGAAAATAATTATTCCAGTACAAGTAAATACCCTAATAGTCAAATTGAATTATCCAAACAATTATTAGATGATACTATAATATTTCAAATTTCAGAAGTGTATTACTTATTAGATTTAGGTTTAATTGTATCTGGTATTTTATTATCAGGAGAATTAGAAATTAATCAAAAGATGAAATTAGGACCAATCAAAATAGGAGAATCTATGATTTATCATGAAGTAATTATTAATTCAATTCATTGTTATCAAACTCCTTATAATAAATTACATCAAGATCATATTGGAACTATTGTAATTAAATTCAAAGATTCTAAAGTTAATCTGAAATCAGTTTATAATAAAATCTCGAAAAGCACATATTTAGCTAATCATGAATTAGATCTAAAATTAGAATTAAATGCAAAAATTAAAATATTGTCTGAATCAAAGATTAAAGAAAATACTCATCTTAATTTATTTTTTAGAAATATTATAACAGAAGGTGAAGTAATTAATATAGAAGAAATAAATAATCCAGATTTTGATATTAAATGTAAAATAATATTAAATAAACCAGCCTTTGTTAGAAATTATGATAAATTTATTTTTGATAATAATTGTTTTAAAGGCTATGGATTATTTTATTAAATATTATATATAGTTTTAAAAATGAGTTCCAAAGAGAAAAGACCAAGCCCTTCTGAAAGTGCCTCTCTATTTAAAACCGGAACTAAAAAAAAGGGTAATGATGGAAATATATGGATTATAAAAGAAAATAAAAATGGTGTTAAAAGATGGACTAAAGAAAGTAAGAAAACTTCAAAACCTAAGAAGAAGACAACAAAAGAAAACAGTCTAAAATTTATGGAAGCATTTTTTTTATTAAAAGTAATCAAACCTACACAAATAAAAAAATATTTGAAAGCTCCAATTTTTGATTCTTTATTAAAAAATATCATTCCTACAATTAAAAAATTAAAAGTAGAGTTTTATATTATTCCTTTACCGATAAGTGATAATAATATCTGGTGGACTGATTATGCACATGCTTATTTAAATATGTTTTATGGAGAGGAATATTATGAAAAAAATTTTATTTCAATGGAAGTTAGATTAAATCATGATTTAACAATTAATTATAATCAAAGAATATCATTAGAATACAATTTAAATAAAGATCAACTTAAGACAATTTCAGATTTATTTTCAAATCAATTACCTTATAATTACTCATGGAGTGGTAAAACATCTCAATTAATGTTTATTGATTATCAAAAATCAAAGACAAAATATAAAGTTAAAAAAATAACAGATCCAAAAATTTTCCCATTATTATATGTTAGTATAGATGTTGATTTGAAATCAGATAAAAAATTAAATAAGTCTGAAGATGATGTAATTTTTGATAATTTAAATCCTTTTGCAGATTTTTCAAACTTTGCCAAACTCTTTAAGAAAATATCAAAGAAATATGAAATACATGAATCCGGATATGATATAGCTAATCCTAAATTTAGATTTAAATTTAATTTTTCATTTACGATTTATGGAATAGAAGACAAAAAGTTATTGCAAGAATTAGTAGATTTAACTTGGATGAATTTAAAAAATTACAAGTTAAAAATAATGAATAAATTGAATAATAATTATATTCAAATAGATGAAAACACAGAGATAAAGATAAAAGATTATCTTAATAAAAAATAATTTTTTTTATTTTCCCCAAGGATAAAAGGATCTATGTAAAACAGCATTAGAGTTAGCTCCAACAGGGGATAAAGGATAATTACCAACAGGTGATAAAGGATAATTACCAACAGGTGATAAAGGATAATTACCAACAGGAGGCATAGGATAATTGCCAGAAACAACTGTAGCTCCATTAGAGTTAGTGGCAACTGGTGATAAAGGCATGAAATGTGCAGGAGTTAAACCAACAGGCATAGTTCTATCAGCAGCTACATTACTAGTTATAGTAATACTAGGATTAGTAGGATAAACATTAATACCTACTTTATTTCTACCGTCATGTTTGAAGTATTTCAAATTAGCTTTGTACATTTTTTCGTGATCTTTCAACATAATTTGACTAATGTTGTGAAATCTATGAAATTTAACATAATTTTTAATTGCTTCATTTACAGTGTCAGCATTCATTACATATTGTACAGGTTGTAAAAATGTATATAACATATTTTTCTATATAATTAATTTAGATATTATTTATTTTAAAAAAGATATTTTAGCCACTTTTTAAAATAAATGAATAATTAGTCATTTTCTTCCATTTTTTTTGGTTGTGAAGTTTCCCAATTTAATTTTTCAGACATAAAAAGAATCTGTTCAAATTCTTCAACATAACCCTTTACTATATTTTTATCAGAAATATATAATCCATTATCCAAACATTTATTTGCATTATTTGTTAAATTATAGGATCCTGTCCAAACACCAAATGGATTCATATTTTTATCTAAAAAAATTAAAAATTTGTGATGCATTAACGGTTTAGTATAATTATGAGCTATACCAAAACATCTCACTCCATCCATATAGTCATCATCAGATAATTTATTGGCACATATTTGATTCATACAATGATTTTCATCAAGTTTTATTTCATCTATATTATTAAACAAATTAGGTAATGATTTGTAGCCTTTTCTCAAGTTAATATAATAATCATTCAAACAAATTGAATAATTGTAATCTCTTTTCATAAAATTTTCTTTTTGAATAACAATTTTAACACCCTTCTTATCTTGTAATGATTGAATTATCTTAAGATTAGTTAACCAAGATACACAACCAATTATATATTCTGCTTGATTAATATGATTAATAATATGGCTTTCTAAATTATCAAAATATAAAATCATGTTACTTGAAACAGCAGATGGATCTTTTTTTCTAAGATTATTCAAGTTCATACTTATAATTATAGAAGAAAATAATTTTAAGCAAAAAATAGCATATTATGGGTGATAAAATATGATAATCTTGAAAAAAAACTGAAAATATTACTATAAAGCTTTAATAAATATAAATATATATTAACAAATGGGAATTAAAAATCTCCATAAATTACTCAAGAAATGTGAGGGTATAATCATAGAAAAGAAACCAACCAGTTATAATGGTCAAAAGATTGCTATTGACATTAGTATTTTAATTTACCAAATTGTTATAGCAATTAGAAATACCGGTGCTGATTTGACAAATAGTAAGGGGGAGATCACATCACACTTGTATGGAATTTTTAACAAAACCATATCTATGCTAGAAATGGGTATTAACCCAATTTATGTTTTTGATGGCAAACCACCTGAAATGAAAAAAGACATACTTAATTCTAGAAGAGAACAAAGAAAAAAAGCCAAGAAAAAAATGTCTATAGCTAAAGACAAAAATGAAAAAATAAAATATTTTAAAAGAAGTGTTGTCATATCTAAAAAACAATTAGAAGAATGTAAATACCTTTTAAAACTTTTAGGAATACCAGTTATTAATGCTCCTGAAGAAGCCGATTCACAGTGTGCATGGTTAGCAAAAAATAATCTGGTATATGGTGTTTCTACAGAAGATATGGATATATTAACTTTCGGATCTCCAAGAATAATAAGAAATTTGTCATCTAGAAAAAAGAACTCTATAGAAATAGAATTAAATTCTATTTTAAACAGATTAAAAATTAACTATTCACAATTTATAGATCTATGTATTCTATTAGGTTGTGATTATTGTTCAACATTAAATGGTGTAGGTATGAAAAAAGCTTTTTCCATAATTCAAAATTATGGAACAATAGACGATTTTTTTAAATCGTATGAATTTAAGAATATGAATATAAAAGTACCAGATACTTTTATAAAAGATAAAAATGATACAGTAACTTATTTCAAAAACCCCAATGTAAAATTAATTCAAGAAAATGAATTAGAATGGACAGAACCAAATTACAATAAAATCATTGAATTTATGGTAACTGGTTTTGGATTTAGTAAATCTAATATTCAAAAAAAATTAGGAAAGTTGAAAAAATTATATTCAACGTATCTTAACAAGAGTCCATCTATTGTGGAATATGTTATTTAAGAATTCGAACATAAGTTTTATTTATTTTATAAATATTAACTTGTTCTTGATATGGTAAATATTTTCTAAAATCATTTATAAAATTATTATCAGGATCATAATGTTTACTTAATTTAATTAGTTTACATTTATTAATATAAAGAGCATCATGACAATCTATTTGCTCATTTTCTTTATCAAATAAAATTTCTTTTGCTATTTTTTCTAAATCAAAATAAAATTTATTATATTTGTCTGAATATACAAATTCTTTTACTTTTTTAATTTGTGTAGAATTAAGAATATTATCTAGTAGATAAAAATTATAATTAAAGGGTGTAATAAATAAGAGTTGTTCAAGAACTGTAAAGAATTTACTTTGATCTGTTACTATATCATAAGTAAATTTAGTATTTTTTTTATTTTTAAGATATTGGTAAATATCTTTAATCATAGGTGTATATTCAAAAGTATAATACCAATATTTGTTTTGTAAATTATCTTGAAAATAATATTGATAAATCCAATTCACCCCTTTTAAATATTCATAAATTAGTTTGTCATCAATTTTATTATTTTTTTTCAATCCATTTTTTACATTAAGTTTTTGATAATACTTATCTAATTTATTATTTAACAAATATTCTTCTTTTTTCTCTACAGATAAATCTTTTAAATTATTTTGATGATGTCTGTCATTAGATGATATACTATATGTTTGAAGCTTTACAGGATATGAATTAGAATTTTTATTTAATTTATTTTTTAAGGGTATTATATTTGTATTTTTAATCATACAATAATTTTTTAATTCTTCAATAACTTGATTATCATCTAGAAAATAAAAGTAATAATGATAATACTGATGTTTTCTATTTAATGTACTATATATTTCTTTCTTATTTAAATGATTAACCAATAGATAAATAAAATCAAAAGAATTATTTATTGAATATTTTGTATTATTTTTAATTAACTTTTGTAATTTTTCAAGTTCAAAATTAAAATTAATAGATATAAATCTTTTATAGTTATGGTATTTTTTATCTAAGATATTATGTTCAGATACTTTATTTTCTAATAAACTCATATGTCCTAAAAGTTCTGTTAAGAAATCAAAATTAATTGAATTATTTTCAATTAAATATTGCTTTTTAGTTAATAATGTTAATGAATACATGTCTAAAATTATATTTATATCATTTTTAACATCAAAAGAATTTATTTTTGGTAAAAAATCGTCACCAAAAATAGTAAAAATTAAAACGATATCATCAATTATTTTTTGATCAGCTAATTTTATATGAAAGTCTGAATCTTTTATATAATTAATTATTATATTTTTTAGAGTACTAATATCAATAAGATTAAACACATAGTTTTTGTCTGACTTTTGTTGATCATGACGATATAAAATTACATCTATATTTTTCTTTAATATCATTCCTAATAAGATAACATCAGAATCTGGACTATAAATTGCAATTTTATCATTAGACCCAAAAGTCATATTATTAATTAAATTAGTAATTTTCTTTTCCCCTTCTTCAGGTTTGTAAATATCACTTATTAATAATTTAGATAAATTAAAACAAACTTTTTCTACTCTCTGTTTAAAATATTCCGAATTTAAATGTTGAGATAATAAATGCATAAAATTAGTTCCTGGTGAAATATTGTTTTTACTCCAATTATTATTTTTCTTATTATTTGTCATAATAGATACTAATTCACCCATATATCTTCTTTTTTTTTGTTCAATCATCTTTGCTTTCGAAGGAACACCATCTATTGAAATCATAATAAATTTAATTTTATCACTAACAAAATTATTTTTTACCAATCCGATTATATATCCTTCAACTTTATCAATAACATTTTTATCGTCTGGATTATCAATTTTAGAACTTACTAAATGTACAATAGAATTAAAATCAATAAAAATATGGGATGCAATTATTTTTGAATAGGGATATTTAATATCTTGAATAATATTAAATTTATTAGAAATAGTTGAAAAGAATCTTTCAATTCCCATTAATATTAATAATATTAGATAAATTATTATTAATAATTAATTATTTTTTTGATAATATCTGTAAGCTAAACCTGTGACAACTATATATGGTAAATAGGTGTGTTTTCTAGAAACAGATCTGTCATTTTTCATTTTATCTCTGAATATATTATTAAAAAATTCTTCCCATGTATTAAATTTAGATTTTTTAACTTCTTTAATTGGTTCTTGGTAATCAACATGATTTAATTGTTCTTTATTTCTTAAAAAATATGGAGTATAATGACTTTTATCATAAATATATGAATGATCTAAATCATAATAATAAGATGATGAGCAAACAGTTAATTGTTTTTTATCATCTAACATACCACAAACAGTTAATACAAATTGTTTTATTGATATATCTTGATATTTACATTTTTTCATTAATCTACAAGCATTGTATGTAAAATTACCTTGATTTTTACCTGCTTGAACAGATTCATATGAATATTGATTATCTCTAGCAGCAGATATTAATAAAACATTACCTTTTATATCTCTATTAGAAAGATTTTCATAAGATGATTCTAATAAATCAAATTCTTGATGATAATTATCAAATAAGTATTTCATTTTATTTGATTTACATTTTTCCCCATTAATTTTATTAGGAAAATAAATGTAATCACAATCAAACATTGTTCCAGAATGACAACAATCAATTAAACCTAAAAATGTATTATGAGATTTTAATTTAGATAAGATTTGTTTAATAGTATCATCTTTGACAACACCAATAGATCCATTATCCTCTGATGAACATAAATAACTGTCTTTTCCTAAAGAATTATTATCTAAGATGAAGTTAGAATTTAATTTTTTTTCATCACCATCATAATCATTCATTGTACTACCATGTCCTGCATAATAAAAGAAAACAAAATCATAATTACCATCAACAACGTAATTTAAAGCATGTTCAATATATTTTTTTGATCCTGATTTTCCATTTTTATCATTGATAAATAAAATTTCATTATTTTCAAATCTATATAAATCTTTTATAGTAGAAATTATATTAAGAGCATCATTATAGCAGCCATTTAATTTATAATTTCCTGAATATTCTAATCCAATAACAAGAGCTATTTTTCTCATTTTATTTAATTAAAATTAATTTATTATTTTTGATTAGTATGATTGATATCCACCAAATTTATATCTTAAAGAGTTATTCAATTTAAAATAATATAAATGTACCCTAAAAAATATTTATTTATTACCTTAGCTAGTACAATAATTATTAGTTTGATTTATAGATTTTATAATAAAAAAAAGAAAGACGATGATTTAAAAAATGATTTAGATCAAAAAAATCTGATATTAAAAACTGATCAAGTAGATCAAAATATAGAATCAGATGATGATCAAAATATAGAATCAGATGATGATCAAAATATAGAATCAGATGATGATCAAAATATAGAATCAGATGATGATCAAAATATAGAATCAGATGATGAAGATTATGAATTAATTTCAGAATATAGTAATGATTCAATTGATTCAGAATATTATCCAAATTGGAATAATTTATTAAGTGAATTAATAAAAAATGGAGAAAAAGTGTTTGACACTCATATTTGTAAAATAAATAAAAAAAATTATGTACCAGTCTTAGATATGAGAAATCATTTAAATAGATTTTGGATACCTAAATAGATAATCTACAAAGAGGACACTTCTTTGGTAAAATTATTTTATCATAACATTTATAACATAAGCTATGATTACATTTTAAAAATTTTTTTGTTTGAATTTTGCCAGTGTAACACACACAACACTCAAAATTATAATTAGTTACAGCGTATTTGTTTTTACATTTTATAATTTCATTTTGTTTACTTTTTATTTTAGCTATATTTATAGTTTGATATCTAGATGTAATTCTAGATCTTATTCTATCTTGTCTTAATCTTTCTACAAATCTGACTCTTTCTTGTTGTAAACTTACTCTAGATACATTTCTCGATCTCATCTCATGCCTTCTTGTTAATCTTCTAGATCTTGATCTTGATCTAGTATTTCTGGTATTATTTTGATTAATATTAGATATATTTAAATCAGTAACTCGATCGGAATTTCCAAATAGTCGAGTAATTTTAACTCCCATTAAAAAAAAATTATAAAATAATAAAGTTATTTAAACATTATTATTTTATTTTCTAAATTAAATTTATTATGAATATTAAAATAATATTAATTATAAGTATTTTATTTGGTTTATTCGACAAAATTTGGTTTAAAGTACCAATTGCATCAAATATTTATAATAATACTGTAATGCAAATACAAGGTTCTGAAATAGATGCATCAGGTAAAAAAATATATGGAGTAATTGCTTATTTAGTCATGGGATTAGTTTATTACAAATTAATTTATCCTTTCATCAAAGATGGAGAAAATAATTGGCAAGAAAAATCTATATATTATAGTTTAGGAGTATGGGGTGTTTTCAATTTAACAAATATTGTAATCTTTAAAAATTACACTAAAGAGATGTTATTAATTGATATAGGATGGGGTTTAATGGTAACTCAAATAATTGGTTTTATATTAATGAAAAGTACTTAAAACTATTATCATTAAGTTAGTAAATAACTTAATGAAAATAGAAAAAATTATCCCAAAAAATATAATTAAAGATCTAACTGATAGAAGTTGGAGGAATTTGGGTTTAATAGAATCTTTATCTTATTCAAATCATATTTTTGATAAAAATATTAACAAAAAATGTTATATTGGTAGAGGATATTATCCAACAGATACACCACCATTTTTAGTTAGACATATATTAGAAAATCCAAAATGGTATACTGCATATACTCCTTATCAGGCAGAAATATCGCAAGGTAGATTAGAATCATTATTTAATTTTCAAACAATGATAGCTAATATTACAAATTTGGATATTAGCAATGCATCATTATTAGATGAGGCAACCGCTATTAATGAAGCGATGTTTATGTTATATAGTTATAATAAATTAAAAAAAAATATTTTTGTAATTGATGAAAATTTACATTCTCAAAATTTAAGTGTTATATTAGAAAAATCGAAGCATTTAAAATATCAAATTAAATATTTAAGAGATTACAATAATATTGATTTCAAAAATGTATGTGGAGTAGTAGTACAAAATCCGGACACATTCGGTAATTTATTAAAAAAAGAATTGATAAAACAATATCAAGATGAAGAAATCCCAATTATTGAGATTTCTGATTTATTTGCTTGTTCAATTTTTACACCACCAGGAGAAAATAATTTTGATATTTCTGTAGGTAGTGCTCAAAGATTTGGATTACCAATGTGGTATGGAGGTCCTCATGCTGGTTTCATAGCTGCTAAACAAAAATACCTTAGATTTATGCCAGGTAGAATAGTTGGTAAAAGTATAGACAGTCAAAATAATGAATCTTTTAGGTTGACTTTACAGACTAGAGAACAACATATAAGAAAGGATAAGGCGACTAGTAATATATGTACAGCTCAAGCTTTATTAGCTAATTTTTCTACATTTTATGGATTGTATCATGGAGGTAAAGGTATTCAAGAAATAGCACAAAAAATTCATTACAATACTAGATTATTAGCGGATAATTTGGGAGAAAAATATTTACTAAATAAAAATTTTTTTGATACTTTAGCTATACCTTATCAATTAGACACTGATAATTTTGAATATCAGAAAAAAGAAGGATATAGTATTTTAGCAATGAATCAATTAGTAACCGAAAATGATTTGAAAGAAATATGTGATTTAGCACAAGTAAATTTTAATGAAAATATTCCTAAAGAAGTAGAAATAACTAGAAGAACACCATTATTAAATAATGAAATATTTAACAAATATAATGATGAGAATTCTTTAACAAGGTATATTTTTGAATTAGCAGATAAAGATTACTCATTAGTTAATGGAATGATTCCATTAGGATCATGTACCATGAAATTAAATCCAGTTAATACAATGAAACAATTAACAAATCCAAAATTAAATTTACATCCTTATACTAATAAAGAAAATGCAAAGGGCTATGAATTAATGATAGAAGATTTAAATGATAAATTAAAAGTTATTACAGGAATGGATCATTTTTCTTTTCAATTAAATTCTGGTTCTCAAGGTGAATATGCAGGATTAATTGCTATTAAAAAGTATTTGAATGATGATTCAAGAGACACAGTTATAATTCCAGATTCAGCTCATGGTACTAATTTTGCTAGTGCATCTTTAGCTGGATATAAAATTAAAACTTTAAAAACTCATAAAGGAAAAATAAAAATTTCTGATTTAGAAGATATTTTTGATAAAAATTCAGTAGCTGCATTAATGATTACTTATCCAAATACTTATGGAATTTATGATGATAATATTGAAGAAATCATTCAAACAGTTCATCAAAATGGATCTCAGGTTTATATGGATGGAGCAAATATGAATGCACAACTTGGTTTAACCGGTCCTGGTTATATTGGAGCTGATGTATGTCATTTGAATTTACATAAAACATTTGCAATTCCTCATGGTGGTGGAGGTCCTGGTGTAGGTCCTATAGGAGTTAAAAAACATTTAATTAAATATTTGCCAAATACAGAAAATCCTAATTTTAGTGCAGCACCATATGGCAGTGCATCTGTTTTAAGTATTTCATGGATTTATTTATTAAATAATAATATTGAAAATTTAAAAAAAATTGGGTTACAAGCAATAACGAATGCAAATTATTTAATGAATAATCTTAAAGATGATTTCAATATTGCATTTACTAAAAATGATAATGTTGCTCATGAATTTATTATTGATTGTTCTGAGTTTTCAAAGTATGGTGTTTCAGAATTAGATATTGCTAAAAGATTATTGGATTATAATTTTCATGCTCCTACTTTGTCGTGGCCTATTAAAAATTCATTAATGATAGAACCAACTGAATCAGAAAATGTAGAAGAACTAGATAGATTTATTCATGCTTTAAAATCCATAAAAAATGAAATAGTAACAAATCCAGATATTTTGAAAAATTCTCCTCATAGTTTATCTTTATTAAAAGAGGATTGGAATAAATCTTATCAAATAAAAGAAGCATTTTTTCCTGATAATATTGAAAAGCAATATTTTCCATCTAGAAATAGAATTAATGAAGTTTATGGAGATAGAAATCTTGTGACAAAATATGATACTTAAATCATCCAATTGAATTAATTAAAAACAAAATTGATTATCTTGTTTTTATTTCCATAACTTTTTTAGTCATTTTTTTTTAATTGAGTAAATAAAGGAGTGAAGACTTCTCTCCATTCTAAACTTTTATAAGTATGCGTTAATTCATCTCCAGCTTTAATATCTTTAATTGCATAAATTTCAAATCTATCTTCTTCAAAAAATCTTTTCATTTGAGTATTAGTATTTTCAGGTAAACCTGAATTATAAAATGATGCACAACCAGATGCAAATGCCCAAGTATAATTGGGAATATCATCAGACCAAGTGAAAACAAATGGGTTTTTATTACCATCAAAAGATTTACTTTGATAATCACTTAATCTTCTCATAAGTCCTTTTTCAATGAGCTCACCTTTTTTAATATCTATTTTAGCAAATGCTCCATCAAAAGGATTGTTTTGTGTAGAATAGTTGGATGTGTCTACATATACATTAGAACAATCAACTTTTGTCATTATTATATTTATAATTAGGTTTTTTTTTAAATAATAATGCTTTTTTGTTTTCAAAATTTAAAAAAAATTGATATTTATTTTATTATTAATGGGATTATAAAAATAAAAAAAAAATAATGAGCCAAGATATATTTAATTTGTGGAATACTACATATAACCTTAAGAACTCTAATTTGGTTCTTAAAGGTTATTCTAGAGCTGGAGAAAGATCTTGTTTTCAGATTCCAGCAATATCGCTGATGTTTGATGCAGGAGTTAGAACATCAAATACTCCTAATCACATCTTCATTACACACTGTCATGCAGATCATTTTTTTGATCTGCCAATAATTTTGGCAGGTATTTGTAAAAAAACAAATATTTACTCACCTATAGATGAAAGTACAGTAGATAATTTTATAAGATCAAGTTTTACTTTGATTAATAATGGAAATGTAAGAATTCCTCCTTATCATATTAATAGAGTATTTCCCTCTCAAATAATAAAATTTTCAGAAAATAAAAGAGATTATAAGATTGAAGTATTTAAATGTTATCATAGAGTATCATCAAATGGTTATGGATTATCAGAAATTAAGAAAAAACTTAAATCTGAATTTGTTGGTAAAAATGGTAAGGAAATTGTTGAACTTAAAAAAAAAGGAATAGAAATTTGTGATTTGGTCGAAGACTATGTTTTTGCTTATTTAACGGATACAACACCAAGAGTATTTAATAATGAAAACATTTTCAAGTATAGAACAATTATGGTAGAATGTACAATTCTAACTGAAGATGGTAAAGATAGTGCTAAGAAACATATGCATACTTATTGGGGAGATTTACTACCGATAATAAAATCTCATCCAAACAATCATTTTATTCTTATTCACATTAGTACCAGATATAATCAAGAAGAGATAATTGAATTTTTCAATAAAGAAAAAGAAACTCATGGAATTACTAATGTTGAACCATGGTTAAATTAATAAATTACTTTTATTAATAATACTTGTTATAAATTAATAAATTACTTTTATTAATAATACTTGTTATAAATTAATAAATTATTTTTATTAATAATACTTGTTATAAATTAATTATTTTATTTCTTTAGTTTCACACCTAAAACTCTACTCATTTTAGCCAAAAAAGCTCCATCAGGAGTAGCTTTACCATTTTCATAACTTTGTATAATAGAAAGTTGAGTATTCATTTGATTAGCAAGATCTTTTTGACTAATTTTCTTAGCAGTTCTAGCTTGTTGAATTTGAAAACTTAAACTTCTAGAAACAGTTTCAATTTTAAAATCATCATTTTCTTCATCTAATAGTTTTTTAGACAAATGAGTGGAAGAACTATTTGCCTTATAATTTTTATTAGTAACTATTTCTTTTGGAAGAGTCCCTTTATTCATTTCCTTTAGTTGTTTTTGAGTTTTCTTCAAAACAACAGGGTTCCAATCTTGATGTGAAAAGCCGTCTTTATTATCACTCATTTTTATTTATCATTTGTAATTATATAATAATTTGTAATATGATGTTTTTTCAATTTTATTAAAAATATTGAATTTTTTTCATTTTTAATAAAATACAAAAATAAAAGAATTTAAATCAAAATAATGAATAGATTTGTGAATATTGTAAAAAAGATAAATAAGATAAGGATTGTAGAAGTGGGAGCCAGAGATGGTCTACAAGGAGAAAATCCTATTCCTAAAGATATGAGAGTTTTGTTTGTTAATAAATTATCACAATGTGGTTTTCAACAAATTGAAACCGGATCTTTAGTCAAACTAAAGTCTATGCAAGATAGTGATAAAGTTTATCAAACTATTAATAAAAAATCAGAAATAGAATATCCATTGTTAGTTCTTAATAAAAAAGGTGCAGAAAAAGCAGCTGAAATTAATGCAAAACATATTTCCATTGTTATTTCACCATCTAATACATTTTGTCAAAAAAATATGGGTAAAGAAATTCCTGATTTGAAAAATCAAATTTCTGAAATCATGAAAATTGCTCATCAAAATAAAATGCAAGTTAGAGGTTATATTTCAACTATTACTGATTGCCCTTACGAAGGAACAATAGGTTATAACAGAGTATCAGAATTAACTGAATATTTATTGAATAAGGGTTGTTATGAAATTAGTTTAGGAGATACAACAGGTAAAGCAACACCTGAACAAATTGAAAATATTTTGTGTGATATTAAAGCAAAAAATATTTCAACTGATAAATTAGCTGGTCATTATCATGATACTTATGGTAATGCTCTAAACAATGTTATTATTTCTATGAATCATGGTGTAGAAACATTTGATACTTCTATTGCAGGTTTAGGAGGTTGTCCATTTGCTCCAGGTGCTAAAGGAAATCTAGCTACTCAAAAACTAATTAAATTTTTAAGAGATAATAATATTCATTTGAGTTTAAATTATGAAAGAATAAATGAAACGTCGAATTTTATTTGTAAAATTTTAGGCAAACAAAATTATCCCATTCTAATTTAATTACTTTTCTTCTATTAAATATAAATTAATTAAAGATTATTACTTTTTATTAGGTGAAGTTTTTTCTTTTCTCACTCCCTTATAAGGTGTAGTCTTTGCTGATATAAATCTTCCAGTTGTAGTATCTCTCTTAATAAAATGTGAAGTTTTTTCATTAAATACTTGAGATCTGTCTTTAACAGCCCCTTGTCTGAAATGTTCGCCTGTATTTTTACCCATTTTTTTAATTAATCAACCCTGAATTACACTACAATCTAATAATTTTTCAATTATTTATTAATAAAAAGATGAAAATATAAACTTAATATATAAAATTATTTAAAAATATTAAAGAATGCATAAATATCATTTAAAATCTTTAGCTTTTCAACTAATAAAAGGAAAAAAAAAAATAATAGAGGGAAGATTAAATAAGTCATCATTTCAAAAGATAAATGTTAATGATATTATTAATTTCATTAATATGAATCAAAATATTTATGTTAAAGTATTAGATATTAAAAATTATCCAACATTTAGAAATATGTTAGAAATTGAAAATTTTAAAGATGTTACGCCTTTATCTGAATCTATTGAAGATAGTATTAAAATTTATAGAAATTGTTATTCTAAAAAAGCAGAAAAAAAATATGGAGTTCTAGCTATAAAAATAAAATTTTTAATATATATCTCTAATTAAATTTAAAAATAAATTATATGTATTAGTTTATTTTTCTTTTATAATTTGGATAAATTATTAACTAAAAAAAATCCAGATTTTGATAAAACTTATGAAGAGTTCATACATGATCTATATTAAAAAAAATTGCATTTTCTTTAAGTTAAATAATAAAAGCTTAAAGATTTACGTAATTATAAAGATAAAAATGGAAGACTTTGACAATATAGTTGTTGAAAATAATAAAAGAAAAAGATCAGATTCTGAGGTTGAGCAAACACCTCTAGAACTGTTACAAACAAAAATTGCGTGTGATATTCTAATCAGACTAAAAACTGAAATATTAGAATTTCAAAAATTTAATAAGAATTTTAACGTATCTCTCTATATTAAAAATTATAGAAGTCTACTTGTAAAAGAAAAGAAAAGAATTAATAGAAAACAAGCATGTAAAGATGTTATTACTTTTCATGACTTTTTGGAAAGAGGATCTATAGAACTTACTGCTCAAGTAGGAATTAAGATATTTGATGAAATCCTAAAAGTTAGAAAATCACATACTCCTCTAGCTAGTTTTAATATAGTAGAATTTATTGATAAAAAACTAGAGATTTTGAAAGCAGAACAAGAATCAGCAATAAAAAAAGCAAAGATGGAAATAGGTTATGATGATAATGATAATGATCTAGAAGAAGGTGAAGAGATTATTCTAGATGATGAAGAGGATGAAGGACCGTGTACCAGAAGTAAAAAATCAAGTCATTATAGATTTGAATCATTGAGTGATGAAGATGAAGATGAAGATGAAGATGTAGATGAAGATGTAGATGAAAGAGGAAATATTAAGGACTTAATTGCTTATTCAGATGATGAAGAATCAGATTATGAAGAATCATCTGAAGATGAATCATCGGATGAAGAATCTTCAGAAGATGATAAAAAATTTAATAAAAATCATAATAAAAGAAGTGCACATCAAAATGCTAAATCACTGTTAACTGAAGCTGAAAAACAATATGAAAAGCAATTTTTCAAAATTAAATATCAGAATGAAGAACAAAATGATGATGAATGTATTAATTATTTCAGAAAAATGAGTGATCTAGACAAAGATACTACTTTAGAGAAAATGAATGAATTGGAATCTTATGATATACAAAATAAGCCATTGTATTTCAAAATTCTAGAATTAGATATATCAATGCATCAAAAATCTATTATTTTAAAAAAGATTAAAACTTTGGAATGTTTAGATCCTGGTCAAAATGATTATGTTAAATTGAATTCATGGGTGACTAAACTAATGGCTGTTCCTTTTGGAGTTTACAGTAATAGACCTATTTCAGTAAATGATGATAAAAAAGTTGTTAGACAACATTTGAACCATATAAAAGAAACCATGGATGAAGCAATTTGGGGACATGATAATGCTAAAAATCAAATTTTACAAATTATGGCTCAAGAAGTAAAAAATCCAGATTGTAAAGGTCATGTAATGGCTATTTATGGTCCTATGGGCAATGGAAAAACTACTTTGGTAAAAGAAGGTATTGCAAAAGCTATGGGTAGATCATTTGCATTCATTTCTTTGGGTGGAGCAACAGATGCATCTTTTTTAGAAGGTCATTCATATACATATGAAGGTTCAATTTGTGGTAAAATTGTAGATGTACTAATTAAAGCAAAATGTATGGATCCTATTATCTACTTTGATGAATTAGATAAAGTTAGTCAAACAGATAAAGGAGAAGAAATTATAAATATTCTCATGCATTTGACTGATCCAAGTCAAAATGAACATTTTACAGATAAGTATTTTTCAGAAATTGATTTTGATTTGTCAAAAACAACTCTAATCTTTTCTTACAATGATGCTAGTAAAATTTCTCCTATTTTAAGAGATAGATTAACTAATATCAAAACAGCTTATTTGAAAACTAATGAAAAAGTTTACATTGCTAAAAACTACTTGTTGCCAAAAATTCTACAAGACATTGGTCTAAAAGAAAATACAATTAAGTTTAATGAAAAAATAATTATGCATATTATTGATAATTATACATTTGAAGGTGGTGTTAGAAAGTTAAAAGAAACATTGTATGAAATTGTCAGAAAAATTAATCTTAAAGAATTATCTGGTGAAAAACTTCTTGGTAAAAGAATTAAATATCCTTTAAAAATTAGTAAAGATCTATTAACAAAAGAACTTTTTAATGAAAAAGTGGAAATGACACATCAATGTATTCTGGATACTTCAAGAGTTGGACTTGTTAATGGTTTGTATGCATCATCTGCTGGTGTAGGAGGTTTGACAAGAATTGAATCATCTTTCATACCTTCTAATACTATGTTAGATTTGAAATTAACTGGTATGCAAGGTGATGTAATGAAAGAAAGTATGCATGTAGCTAAAACAGTAGCTTGGAATTTGCTACCTAAATCTACTAAAAAATCTCTAAGAAAAACTTGGAGTTCAGAAGGTGATTCAGGTATTCATATTCATTGTCCTGAAGGAGCAACTCCTAAAGATGGACCTAGTGCTGGTGGTGCAATTACAACTGCTCTCCTTTCTCTACTTTCTAATATTCCTGTTAGAAATGACATTGCTATGACTGGAGAAATTGATTTGAATGGATATATTCATGCAATTGGAGGTTTAGAAGAAAAACTAGAAGGAGCAAAAAGAGCAGGTGTTAAATTAGCTCTATGTCCTGAAGAAAATAAATCAGATCTAGATAATATCAAAAGAAAAAACTCAAGATTATTTGAAGGAGATTTTGAAGTTAAAACAATCAAAAATATTAAAGAAATTATTGGTTTTGTATTCACAAAAAAATTAAATATGGATGAAACAGTTCTAAGTTTCAGATAATTATTATATAAAAATATTTAGTATTATTAAATATAAATGAATCCATACACAAAAATTCAAGAGTTAGAAAATATTGAAAATTTAAATTTATTAATTAATTAATAAATAAATTTAAATAAAAAATGAATTATCAAAATATTTTAAATTATTGGTTCCCTAATAATGAATTTAACAAATTTTGGTTTTCAGGAGATAAAGAAACTGATAATTTTATCAACAAGAATTTTTATGATTACATGAAAAATATAATTTGTACCAAAGATTATACTTTTGAATCTCCTGATGAACTTTTAGCTAAAATTATAGTATTAGATCAATTTACTAGAAATATTTATAGAAATACACAAATGGCTTATCATTATGATTATTTAGCTTTAGGTTTAGCAAAATTATATTTTAGTCTACAATATGATAAAAAACATAGTTTTAATAAAGTAATTTTTGCTTTAATGCCTTTTAGACATTCAGAAGAATTAAAAGATCAGCAATATGTATTAGATTATTTAAATGATGTAAATATTGATAAATCAACTAAATTATATCATAAATTTGAAAGAGCAAGTTTATTATCATATCAAATAATTCAAAAACATAATTGTTTTCCTAATAGAGTTGCTTTTCAATTATAGCTAAAAAGGTAAATTAGGATTATTATCTTTATAACAAAATATACAATGATCTTTATTTATTTGTTTTAAACATTTGTTATGACTAAAATTTCCACAATCTAAACACTGATAAATTTTTTTGAAATTAATATAATTATTTTGTTCTATTTCTTCTAAACAAATACCACAATCTTCGTCATGATAAGATTTTGGTAAATCTTTATTATCTTTATAAAATTTTCCCCAACTGTCATTTCTAAATAATAAGCAGATTTCATCTAATGATAAATCAAAATGTTTCATTAAAACAAAGTAAATATGTTTACATTTTTTTAAAGAACATTGTTTAGGATTATGACACCAAGTACATGTTATATTATCAGCTTTCATAGTAACAATTAAATTCATAATTCCTTCTTTAATTTTAAAAATATTTTTTTTTTTTTTATTAATAAATATTTGCATAATACAAATTTGTTTATAAAAAGAATTAACATAATGTAAAAGTTCTTCACTCATATATTAATATTAACTATTATTTTTTTAAAAAGCTTTATTTTTAATAAAGTTAATTACAGAAAGTGTTATGTCTCTTTCAGTAGAGGTAACTGATTCTCTTTTTAAGATATAAATATCATATTTAGTTTTATATTTATACAAAACTCTATTTAAAAAGGAACAAGTTTTATAGTTAAGTTCTTCATATTTTTGATTATAATATTCTTCTAAAAATACTTTTCTTTTATAATCTTTACCTAAACTTCTTATAATATCTTTTAATTTATTAGCATCATTATTAAATTTAATCCATTCATTGTCTCTGGATTTTAACCATTCTAATATTTCATTTTCATCTATTACAACTCTTTTTGATTTATCAGATGAAAAACCTTCATCATAATAAATTCTTTGTTTTTCTTTGTACGATTGTATTTTATTTTTATTGTAACATTTATAACATTTACAAGTTTCGTTATTTATACATAAATAATTCCAATCAAAAGAATGAAAAAGTACATACATACAATCAAAACATCTACATTCATCGTTTAAATAACAAAAACACAAGTCACAATTTTTTCCACAATTATGACAAATATCAAAATGTTCTTTAAAATTGTGATAACATTTATTATAAAATATATCATTTAAACAATTATCGTTTTTTTTACAAGACTTGTGATTTGGTAAATAATTATCAGGAGGGAATTTTAGATCATAGTTTAATTTTTTTAAATCAACAGAATCATTATCATGATTAATATTTCTTTGTTGATCTTGAAAAAAACAATTTTTATCAACATAATTAATAGGATTGTATCCATTATAATAATGCATATCGTAATAATTTCCATGTACATAAGGATCAACATGATGACCATCGTAATGATTTTCATGTCCATGTAAATGATGATCTATATGATGATCATCACAATGATGACCATGAGCATGATGTCCATTAGCATGATGTCCATCGTAATGATTTTCATGTCCATGTAAATGATGATCTATATGATGATCATCACAATGATGACCATGAACATGATGTCCATTAGCATGATGTCCATTAGCATGATGTCCATTAGCATGATGTCCATTAGCATGATGTCCATTAGCATGATGTCCATGAGCATGATGTCCATGAGCATGATGTCCATTAGCATGATGTCCATGAGCATGATGTCCATTAGCATGATGTCCATGAGCATGATGTCCATTAGCATGATGTC
>Ga0209534_10000407_pt1 | contig 50844 bp, 49 predicted proteins | sample COG_07_FD_184751 | JGI IMG/M metagenome (GOLD analysis project Ga0209534, IMG submission 184751) | Pelagic Microbial community sample from North Sea - COGITO 998_met_07 (SPAdes) (version 2) | ecosystem: Environmental > Aquatic > Marine > Neritic zone/Coastal water | place: Helgoland, sampling...
AGCTACAGGACAATTTTGTGCCATTGCTTCTAAGCTAGTTAAACCAAACACTTCGCAATAGGATGAAAAGACAAACAAGTTAGCATTTTTATAAAGATTCACTAAATATTTATTATCAAGCCCATTAAGGAAAATAATTTCTCCATGAAAAAAATTATTGTCCACATACTTTTTAATTTCTAAAAAATATTTTTTATCTAATATCTGAAGTACAAATACTAATCTTGTATTGTTATTATCTTTTTTGAATAATTTAAAGGCTTTTAATATATTAATAATATTGTGATATCTCACACACGATAAAATAGAAAGAATATAATCTTTATAATCAAAATTGTTTAAGAAATAATTATTTTCTTTGGGACTTAAATATTTTTGATCCACACCAAGATAAATAACAAAAACTTTATCTTTCTCTATATTCATTATGTTTACAATTTCATTTTTTGCAAAATGAGAATCTACAATAAGTGAATCACAGGCTAATATTGATTTTTCCATCATAAATTTTGTTAGTTTATTTCTTACAATGTTTCCTGGCATTTTTGAAAAATAAACCCATGGTAAATTTGAATGTAGCGCTAAAACAAAATTTATTTTAAATAATTTCAAAAAAACTGGCCCAAAATTCATGGGTGAATACAATTTATCAACTTTCAACTTTTTTAGCTGAAATGGTAAAAAAAATTGCATCCATATAACTCTAAAAAAAATATTAGTTAAAAAATTAGGTTTAATTATATATTTAATATTATTTTTTTGTATATTTGAGTCTATTTTATAATTCTTGGTTATAAAGATGTAAATTTTTTCCTTAAAAGTTTTTTTCTCTAAATATTCACAAAAATTAATATTATAAGTTCTAGTGCCACTTCCTAAGTTAGTCCCAACCATGTCTATTGCAAGCGTCACTTATCTTTTTCTAAAATATTTTTTATACCAATTAAATAAAGCAGGTAAAGTCTTTGTAAATTTATATTTGGGATGCCAGCCCAAATAATGATTTATCTTTTCATAATCCATATATTGAATTGAAAGTTCTCCTGTTGTTTTTTTATTTTTCATTTTTTTGTAAATATCTTTAATCTCATTTTTCTTTTTTCCATAAATCAATATTTTTTCAATAATATCTTTAATTTTATGCTGAATATTAGTACCAGCATTAAAAACTTGACCTGAGAATTTTTTTGGGTTTGTGTATAAATTTTTTGATAAGGTTTTATATAAGTCTGTTATATCATCGATATATACAAAATCCCTAATGGATTCACCATTACTTCTAACAATAAATTTTTTATTTAATAAGCAACATTTTATTAAGTCAGGAATAATTGCTGTAAAGTTTAATTGCCCTGGACCATAAATATTTGCAAATCTAGTTATTACTATTGGTAACTTAAATAATTTAGTTGAATAAGACATGGCAATCATATCAGCACAAGCTTTAGATGTATCATATGGAAATTTTGCTTTCAGTTCATACTCTTCTTTATATGGTAATTGTTTTATTGGATATTCACCATAAGCTTTGTCTGTTGAGGCTACTATAATTGATTTGAGTTTTTTTTTATTTTCTCTTATTACCTCTAAAAGTGTGTATGTACCACGCACATTGGTTTCCCAAGTTAAAAAAGGATATTTTCTAGCAGAACCAACTTCAACTTGTGCAGCTAAGTGGAAACAAATTTCAATATTATATTTTAAAAAAATACTTTTTAGTAATTCTTTGTCTGTTATATCACCAAATACTAAATTTATTTTTTTATCAATTTTCTCATAAAACAATAAACTATTTATTTTTTTATTTTTTGTAAGTCCAATAACATTAGCTTCATTTTTAACTAAATCTTTTGCCAAGTTTGATCCAACAAATCCAGCTACACCAGTTATAAAAACATTTTTATTTTTCCAAAAATTATCTTTAGACATCTTAATTAAATTTTTTAATTTGTTGTTTAGCTTTTTCAAGTTCTTCTAATGTATTTACAGTGATATGGTTTCCTCTGTGCTTATATGTTTTCATCAATTTTTTTTTTGCCATGAACTCTAATAATTTTTTAAATCTTTTAAATTTTTTAAAATATTTAAATTTATCTGATGAAAATATAAAATATCCAACATTAAACCATATATCTAATATTGGTTTTTCATTGAAATCAATTACATTATCATTTTTTCCAATATCTATAATACCAAAACTAGATTTTAATTGATAAGATGCCATGGTTATTTTTTTAATATTTGAAAGATAAAACTGTATATATTTATTAAAATTTATATCAACCATAGTGTCACCATAACAAACTAAAAAGTATTTTTTTGAGAATTCTGATGTCTTTTTTAACCTACTGATTATATCTGAATTAAGACCTGTATAAACAATCTTAATATTTTTATTTTTAAATTTTTTCTTAAAAAAGTTATTAATAAGTTTATTTTTATAACCAGTTGCAATTATAAAATTAGTAATTTTAAATTTAATAAAATATTGAATAATATTTTCTAAAATACTTTTTTCATTTATTTTTACAAGTGGTTTTGGAAGATCATTGGTTAACGGCCTCAATCGTAAACCTTTTCCACCACATAAAATTACGATAGATAAATTGTTTTTGAATTTTTTTATATTCATGATTGGATAATAAAAATATTAATACAACTAATATCATAATTAAGGAATGATTAACTTATTATTTTAAAATTTTTTAATCAATTTTTTGATTAATTTATTAATATTTAATATTTGAAAAAAATACTTTATGTCAATAAGTCCAGATAAAAATATCAGTAAAAGTTTATTTCCTTTTTTTAAGTAGATTGCATCTCTCTTAATAATTTGATTTATTTGATTTCTATAATTATTACCTCTTAAACATGAATATATGAATTCATACCGAGATAAAGCAAGTTTTAGAGAATTTTTACTTATACTTGTGTAATTACCATAAGTGAAAGCAAAATGTTTAATTGTAACGTTAAGTTTTCTTTCCATGTCTATCTTGCTATTAATAATTTCATCTTTTAATACTTTAATATTTGTAGTTAACCCAAGATTGATATGAGTTTTTGTATGAGCTCCAATTTCATGTCCCTTTTTGATTAGATATTTTAAATTTTTAAATGTCATGTTTTTTGAATTTTTAAAGTCTTTGGGAAGATCTTGATCTAAAATATTCTTTTTAATAAATTTTTTAGCTTTTGACTGTAAATTTATTTTTGCAAAATCACTTGGTATAAAAAAAATTGCTTTAATCTTAAGTTTTTCTAAAATTTTTTTACAAACAATATAATTAGAATAAAAACCATCATCAAATGTCAATAATACATTTTTTCCTTTTAATTTATGTATCCCTTTAATATGATCTTCAAATTGATCTGGAGTTATGAAGTTCCAATTCTTTTTAATTAAAATTAATTGTTTATAAAATAAATCAAATTCTTCTTTTTCAATATGGTGATAAACTAAAACTCTGATCTCATTTAATGAGAAAAAATTTAGAAACCTATAAAGGGTTGACAAAAATATTACTTCTCTTTCAAACCCATAAATTAATTTATGATTATTTAACATTTGTATTAATCTTATTTTTAATTTTACTTAAAAGTTTATTTTTAAAATTCATATTCCTTAAAATAATCTTAAATCTTATAAGGGTGACATAAAAAAACCCAATCATATTTACAGATCTTAATGTATGACAAGAATTTATTTCATGATTGGACCATTTTTTTTTGTACTCTTCTGCACCAATTGTAAAATCAAAATAAGATATTTTTTTTTCTTTACAATTTACTATTAAGTAATTCAATAGGATCTTGCCAGGTGAATATTTTTTGAAATTAAAATCATACGCTGGAAATAAATAATAGTAATGATTATTATAAATATACCCGGAATGCGCAGCGATTATATTATCATTTAGTGTTAGGTAAGATAAGTGTAAATTTGAATAAAGATTTATATGACACTCGATAAAAAATAATTTGTAGGCATTAATTTCAAATAAATCCCATCCATCTGTTTTTTTGTACTGAGCTCTTTTGTTTTCGAGTATAAATTTTAATACAATTTTTTTTTCTTTTTTGCATTTGGCTATATTAAAAACTAAATCCCCTACCTTCTTAAGCCTATTGGTTTGATATTTTAAATCTAATATTAGGCTTTTATTTTTATTATGATTTTCTTCAAAAAATATTCCAAAATAAGACATAGATAAAGATGACTTTAAAAATTGAAAAAAAGGATTAAGAATATGATTAATCGTTTTTGGTTGATTAACTAAATTAACACAATTGAAAAATTTTGTGTTTTTTTTTAAAATTAACTCCCATACAACCAAGAAATCTTCATTCTTTATAGTAAAATTTTTTTTTATTAGGGGCGCATTGTAATCAGAAAATGGAAAACCTGACCACGATAATATCTTAAAACAAAAAAATTTATTTATACACATGGGTAGAATAAATAATATTTCATTATTATTTTTCACAACTATTATGTACACGCTTATGAAATTTTTTTTATTTTTACGCATTTGCTTAAACCAGTATTTTTGCCATTTAAATGTTTGAAAATAATAATGATTTGATTCTTTTTCAAAATTTACCCATAATTTTTCTAGCTCATCATTAAATTCTTTATAGACTTGAATATTAAAATTACTCATCATTTAAATCTTTATTAAGTGGAAACAAAACTAATGCTCTAGAAAATTTATGAATTTCATTATTATTTTTTAATTTTCTATAAAAACTTGGCCATGAGATTATATGAATATTTTTTTTCCAACCCCAATCATAAAATTTTTTTCTAATTTTATGATCATTAATTTTAGCAACTAAATACCATAAAATATAATTGTCCCTTTTTGTGTAATTAAAATAAGGTTTAATGTTAAATTTACTTAATTGTTTTTTCCAAGCTTTAAATCTCGTAATTCTTAATTTTTTTTCTTTAAAATAAGAAAATTTAGAAATTTTTTGTATAGAGTCATAATCTAACAGATAATCATTTTGTATGTCCTTTTTGATATTTATAGTAAAAGATTCGTAATCAGGTCTTTTAAAAATAAATTGTTTGACGTTTCTTAAAAAATTTATTTTTTTTATTAAGTTAATAATCTTAGTGTAAATAGTTATTATATGTCTATCTATATTTTTTAAATCTAATTTTTTTTTATTATCTTGTATAAATAATATTCCACCATGATTTATTTCATTCATTATTTTATACGGTGAGGTAATAACCATATCACTAGATAATTTAACATTTTTTAACCCACTAAAACCATGACAATTATCTTCTATAAGATATATATTTTTTTTTTTACTAAATTTCTTAAATTTATTTATTTTTTGTGGTTTTCCAAAAAAATTGACCATTAAAATACCCTTAACATTTTTTGAATATTTTTTTTTTATATCAGACCAATTTGCATCAAAATTTTTATTAATCAAATAATAAACTGGCTTTATATCTAGTTGATTTAACTCTTCTATAACAACATCACAAATAAATGCCGGCACAAGTAATTTGTCATTCTTTTTTAAACCTAAATATTTAAGACCATATTTAAGTGCTGTGCGTCCTTTTAAAAAATAAAATGGCTTCATTTAAACCACTCTCTATTAATCATTAATCTAAAAAATTTATAATAATAAAATAATTTATTTACATTACCTTTATTTTTTTTTAATATTTTTAATAAATTTTTTATTTTTTTTTTATATGGTATCGATGTTATATTGTCATTCCTTTCATGATACGATCCAAGGTATTCACTTAAAAAATATAGGTTAAAATTATCACCAATTTTTAACCAGAGATCATAGTCTTGTGCGTTAGCCAGTCTTTCGTCAAAATAATTAGCATTTACTATAAGTTTTTTTTGTATTGTAACTGATGAGGTGGATAGAAAATTTTTTATAAATAATTGAGTATAAATTGACTTATTTATTTTAAAATGTTTTTTATAATTCAGTTTAATCACACTTCCATCAATCCTTTTAAAAAATTCATTGTGAGCTATACAGTTATACTTCTCATTATTTCCAATAATATTTGCAACCTTCTCTAATTTATTTGATTCCCACTCATCATCAGAGTCTATAAATGCAATCCATTCATAATTAGATATTTTAATTCCACTATTTCTAGTTGCCCCAGGTCCATTATGTTCATTTTTAATTATTCTAATATCAATTTTTTTTTTTTGAAAATTTTTTTTGTATTTTTCAATTATTTCTAATGTTTTATCAAGCGAACCATCGTCTGAATATATAATTTCAAAGTTTAAATATGTTTGATTTAAAATAGATATTATATTTTTCTCTATATATTTTTCTGAATTAAAAGTAGGACAAATTATTGAAAAAAAAACTTTATTATGCATTATTATGTTTAAACCATTCATCAAATAAACTTAACGAAAATAATAATCCAGTATTTTCTTTTTTTGAAAGTGTACCATCATCGGTTAAATCATTTTTAAAAAACTGTCTATAAAATTCATTGTTAGAAAAATTTTCTATAAAATATTGATAATTTTCTTTATGCCAGATATTTAATGGTGCATTAAATCCAATTTTTTTTTTTTTAAGGATTGTATTAGGTATTTCATTTTTGAAAATATTTTTTAAAACACTTTTAGCTTTTAATAATTTTTTTTCTTCAAATATTTCTGAGTTATATGAATACACGTGTTCAATGATCCTATGGTCTAAAAAAGGTACTCTTCCTTCTATAGAATTCATCATTGTGCTCTTATCTAGCAAGCTTAGTACATCATCAGGAAGATAGTTTAACATATCAGTTCTCATTAATTTTTCTTTATAATTTATATTTTGTTGATTTAAAAATGGTTCAAAAATTAATTCAATCTCATTAATAACTTGTTCCTGCAGTTGATTGTTGTCTTTCATTATCCTAAAAAGATAAGCTATATTTACTCCTGATGTATCACTTGCATGCCCCAATGATTTGCTGCTCAATTTAAAAAAATAATTGCGCAAGTGCAGCGGCAACAGTTTTGAAATTTTTTTAGAAAAATTACTGTCTAATCTCAAGATACCACAAAATAATGTTTTAAAAGATTGATAGTGTCTTGAATATCCACCAAACAATTCATCTCCACCAGCTCCAGATAAGATAACTTTTATATTATTTTTTTTTGCCATTTCAGATATTATAAATGACGGCACAATTGCATTATCAGCAATAGGTTCATCGAGTAATTTGCCAATTTTTTTTAATGAAGAAAAAAAGGTATTATTATCAATTTCTCTAAAAAAATGTTTTGAGTCAATAAATTTTGACACTTGTAATGCGTCTAAATTCTCATTTTGCTCTTTACCATTAAAATCAATACAAAATGATTTTATCTTAGTTTTAATATTTTTTGAAAATAAAATTGTTGTTAATGATGAATCAATTCCACCACTTAACATTGATCCAACTTCAACATCACTTCGACTTTGAATTTTAATTGAGTCTACTATTAGTTCTTTTAAAATCTTGACAAATTCTTTTTCATTAATTTTATTTTTAGTTTTTGGTAAAGACCAATAATTAATAAATTCAACTTTATTATTTTCTATCTTAATGTAATGACCAGGTTTTAATTTGTTTATTCGATTATAAATTGAATTTAAGTTTGGAACATAATTTAAACTTAAATATAGTAAGAAGTTTTTATTATCTATCTTAATATTTTGACAATTTTTTTTAACTGAATTGATGCTAGAAGCAAAAACTATTTTTTTTTCGTCTAAATAATAAAATAAAGGTTTAATGCCAATTCTATCTCTTATAATCAAAAATTTATTTAATTTTTTGTCAAATAAACAAATTGCAAACATTCCATTTAGTTTTTTTACAAAATCTTCTCCATATTCTTTATACATTACTATAATTACTTCTGTGTCAGAACTGGTTAAAAATTTATAACCCTTATTTATTAAATCTTTTCTTAATTCGATATAATTATATATTTCACCATTAAAGACTAATATGATTTCTCCATCCTTACTAACCATAGGTTGGTGTCCGTTATCTATATCAATTATAGAGAGTCTTTTCATTCCTATGCCAATATTGTTTCTAATATAAACTCCAGAATCATCAGGACCTCTTAGATACATTTCTTCATTCATTAGGTGAATATCTTTCTCTAATACTTTTAAATAATCAAAATTATATATTCCACAAATACCACACATAATTTAATCTAAAAAATTTAATTTAAGTGTTGTTTTAAAATATTCTTTACCTAAAAAACTTAGGTTGATTAGATTTAAATTTTCACTTTCACCATAACTTCTACATTGGCTAAACTTGTAATATTGTTTATTATTAAAAATTTCTATTTTAAGACTATTATTTTCACCTTTAATACTAAGTGAGGATTTAAATAATTTAGATGATAATAGAATATTTGTTTTATCAATTTTTTTTATTTTAATTTTATTATCTATGAATAGAGGAATATCAATTCTATTTTTTTGGCTCATATTATTAAATTCATTTTCTATTATGATAGCTTTGTTTTGTAATTCAAAAGTTCTTATAATCGTTGATTTATCACTTAACAAAGCTTTAAACTCAATTTTATTTTTTTTGTGTTTCACCGTATAATTTTCTTTATTCAACTCGTATATGCCAATTTTTGTAAAAAAATTTTTTTTTATAAACCCATCAAATATACCAGATTTATTAATCATTATTGAATTATGAGCTTGTGCCAATGAATAATCTAGATGCTTTGTTAAATAATCTTTTCTACCAATATCAACAAAAATTGGATTACCTTTATAAAAATTTACAAAATGAAAAAAATCAGAATGAGCATGATTAAAATCAAATTTATTGATCAAAGGATTCCTAAAAATAATTGTTTGAAAGTTATTTTTTAATTTTATCCATTCTTTATTACCATTTATTTCTTTATTATAGTTTTTTGAATTAATAGATAAATTATTTTTTTTAGATCTCGTTTTTAAATAATTTAACAAAAATTCAGGTGTAAAATCTGGGCTTATGTTACCAAATAATGGATAAGTCAATTTTCCATAGTTATTTTTTTGAATAAAAAAATTACAAGCCTGAATCGAATTATGTAAATATTTTTTTAAGTTAACAATTTGTTTGACTTTATATTTTTTTCCGAAATAATATATTTCTACAAGCCACTTTGTAAAAATAAATTGATAATGGCTTGATCCAAATTTAAAAAAACCATCTTTATCCATAAATTTTTTGCATAAAAATAAAATTAAGTTTATAGAAAAAATTTTAAATATCTTATTTTTACTTAAACAACTTAATAAAAAAATAGCTCTAGCATTATTTAATGTATGATTTGATTTTTTGTCTTTATAAAATTCTATATTTTGTGATAAAAAATACATTTGTGAAGTTAAATGATTCATGTTGGATTTATTATTTTTAATAATCTTTAATTCACAAAGCAAAACATAATTAGATATTCTTTCTGAAATATTATAAGGATACCATTCAATTTTATTATTATCAAATTCAGCATCTTGATAATTAAAGAACCAGTCGTTTATAACACTTGATATATATTTTTTTTTTTTATTTTTTTTTTTAGATATTAAATTTAATGCCCATGACCATCTATGAATGTAACCTTTATCCTCATTATCAACAAATTTTAAATTTTTCCAAAAATTTTGGGAATTTTTTTTTATATATTTTGAAGCTAATTTTATATTTTCTTTTTTAGAAAATACACTTTTTTTAAATTTCCGATCTAAATTAACTTTATTTTTTTTACAATGTGCGATTATATATTTGAATTCTTCAGGATAATTTTTTGGACCATATTTTCTATTATAAAAATAATTAATAATTTTATTTACTACCTTTTTTAAATTAACCATTAAATTTACAACAACACTAAATATTTTTTAAAATTTTTATTGAATTGACTAATGATACTAAGCTATTAGTTATTTTTTTGATCCCAATATTATTTCCTAGTCCATAAATTCTTTTTTCAAAAATTATATTAAATCTTAATATTTCAGCCTTTCTCATTTTGAAATAAATATAAAAAAATAAATCAATACTCATATCGTTTGGTGCTTTTTTAATAACTTGAGTACTCATTTTTTGAAAAAAGTTTGGTTGTGCATGTATGTCAAATAAATAAGTTCTAAATAAGATTGAGTTTATCCACCCCATTACTATGGTAAAAAAAATATCGATATATGTTCTACCTAATCTTCTGCCCTTCACTAATATATTCTTGTTTAATTGTTTCTTATAAATACTGTGTGCTTTAAGACAGCTTTTAATATCAACTTGTAAATCACCATGCGTATAACAAATCAATGAATGTTTGCTTTTTAAAATTCCTTTTTTAATAGCATGGCCAAACCCAATATTCTTTTTTATTTTTATGATCTTTAAATTTTTAATTTTTTTTTCGTGTTTCTTTATTATTTTTAAGGAATTATCAGTAGATCCATTATCTATAACAATGGTCTCAAATCTAATTTTCTTTTGATTTATGTAAATTTGTTTAAAAAGTTTAGGAATATTTAAGCTTTCGTTATAACAAGGTATGATTAAAGAAAAAAAATTATGATTACTATTTGCCATAGAATTAACTCTATTAAACAATTAAAAAAAATTCCATATAATTATGGAGTTGAGGTAGATATTAGAGATTATAAAAATAAGTTAATATTAAATCATGATCCATTTAAAAATGGTGAGTCTTTTTTAGATTATTTAAAACACTTTAATCATAAATTTTTGATTATTAATGTTAAATCTGAAGGTATAGAAAATAAAATTTATGAAATTCTAAAAAGAAATAATATTAATAATTTTTTTTTTCTTGATATATCTCTGCCTTTTATTGTTAAGCTATCAAAATCTTTAACTAAAAAAATTTCTATACGAGTATCAGATTTAGAAAGCATACATACTGCCTCTAACTTTAAAAAAAAAGTAAACTGGGTTTGGTTAGATTACTTTAAAAATAATGTTCTTCGTCTTGATTATATTAATTCTCTTCATAGGATGAAATATAAGGTTTGTTACGTAAGTCACGATCTTCAAAGTAGAGAAATTCAAAAAAAAGAAATTAACTTTTTTAAGAAAGTAAGAGAAAAAAAAATTAAATTAGATATGATTATTATAAAAAAAGAAAATATTTTAAAGTGGAAAAAAATTTTTCAATCAAGTTAGTTTAAACTTTATACCTTTTTTTAAATTTGTCTCTCAAATTTTTGCTATCATTTAAATCCTTAACTACTTTATTACTTTTGACTAATGTGTCTTTGATGCTACAGCACCAGTTCTGAATGTTAGAGTAGTTTTCTCTTTCAGAAAAGTAAGGAAAATAATTATTTAAATCATTTTTATCTTTATCAATTTGAAAAAAAAATTCGTAAGGTTTGTAGATCAAATAATATTTCTTTTTAAAATAACTTTTTTTTTCTATAAATAAAAATTTATTTACATTTAGATTGAATTTTTCAGAATTTTTTTGAATTATTTCTTTCGTAATTAACATGGGTTACTTACATCTTGCAATCTTGACAAATTTTTAAATCAAATTTGTAATTGTAAATTTTTTTACGCATATTAATATTTTTTTCGTCATACCAAATCTCTTTTAGAGATCTTTGCATGATGTTACCAAATACATAATTATTGTGAAAATCTTGACAGCATAAAATTAAGTCACCAATTGAATTTATAACTGGATAAGTTGAATATGAACAATTTACTGGTGGTTTTTTGTTATTTTCAATTTCTATAGATCCTCCTCTGTTATTAAACATATCTTGGTTTTCATTAAAGTCGGAAAAAAAATCCTGTACCAAGATGTGTTTTTTTTTCTCATAATCAGGTAAATCCTGTAAAAGATCTCTGCAAGGTTTTTTTAATTTTTTTGAATGTTTGGATATATAGATAATATCAACCCCAGAGCTAATATATGTTTTATAAGTTTCCTTATTTAAAAAATCACCATTAGTTACAATTTTAATTCTAGATTTTGGTAAATTTTTTCTTATATATTTTATCCAGACGGGCATCCTTGGATCTGACATTGGTTCCCCATATAAATGTGGCGAGATCAAACCCTGAAAATTCATTTCTTTTAGTTGACGAACTAATGTCTCAAATACATCTTCTTTCATCAAAAAATCATTATTGTCTGCAAATCTTTCATAATCAACGTTAGGACAGTAAGTGCATTTTCTGTTGCAATATGCAGTGGTTTCAAACTCAATCTCTTTAAATATTTGATTAAATGGGTTACGTAATCCAATATTAGATAGTGTTAGCTTGGCTATATCTTTAAGATTCATATTGTTTTTATATTAAATATCTGCTTTTCAAAATTTTATTTATGTTTCAATATAAACAAATTATGTCATTAAAATGAATTACCTTTAACTTCTAATTTAATATAAATCATTGTATTAAACTACAAAAAATGTTTAGAAAATTAGAAAATATTCACGAACTTAGATTAAAGTGTCAAGAAAGGCCTGAGAAAGTTAATTTAAAGTTAAGTAAATATTTATACAGGCCTATATCCATTTATATAACATACTTTTTTTTAAAACTAAGCATATCTGCTAATTTTGTAACGTTATTATCTATATTAATAACATTCGTAGGTTCATTTTTCCTATTATATGGTGGAATATTAAATTTAACGATTGGTTTTTTTTGTTTTTGGTTTTTTTATTTATTAGACTTTTGTGATGGTGAAATCGCACGATATAATAATGCAAATTCTCTAACTGGACACTTTTTCGAATTAATAGCTCACTATATTGCTAATATTTTGTTTTTTTTATCAATTGGTATTACTTTTTACATGATGACAAATAATTTTTATTATTTAATTTTTTCTGGCTTAGGTGTCATTGGAGATAACATCATTAAACTAAAAGATGCAGTTATATGGCAGACAATTTGTATAGAAAGACTTAGACTTACAAGTAGAAACGATACATCCAAAGAAGAACAAAACAAATATCAAGTTAATATTGACGATACTCAAAAAGAGGGGTTTAAAAAAAACAAGAGTAAGAATTTAATTTTTGAATTTTTAAAAAAAAATATTTTATTAAGTCATTTTTTTGCAAATGCAATTTATTTACCTTTTTTAATATTAAGCTTAATCACTTTGTTTTTTTCTCTTAGCTTAGTTTATCTAAAAATATTATTTTTATATACCTGTGCAATTAATATAATTCTCGGTATTAAAATACTATTTGAAACAATAAAAAATAAAAAAACTGAAAAAACATTTGTAAAATTTTTTAAGACTGAAGATAAAATTGATTTTAACCTATGAGTATTTTATTTATTGGCAAATTTCAACCACCACACCTAGGTCATATACTAACAGTTTGTAAATTAGTCAAAAAATATAAAAAAATTACTATTGGTATTACTGAAGGTGGTCCAAAATATTTTGAAAGAAAAAAAATAAAACAAATTTTTAATAATGTCTTTAATGGAAATAAAAATATCAATATTGTTTTATTAAGTGGTGCTGTAGACAAGAAATCAATTGAAATTAAAAGAAAATATAAATTTATTATTTCTGGAAATAAAAAAGTTTTAGGAATATTAAAAAAACTTAATTTTAAAACTAAATACCAACCAAGAACTAAAGGTTATAGTTTTTCAGGAAAGTTACATAGGAGAAAATTAATAAAATGAATTTAAATAAAAAAATAATTCTAATGTCTAAAATTTTACCTTTGGAAAAAGTTTTTAAGAAACATTTAGATAATGTATCTAAAATGATTTTAAAAACTAATATAATGGACAGGCCTTTAATAATAGATAAGAAATATAAAATTGTACTTGATGGATCTCACAGGTATGCTTTTTTATATAATCATGGCTATAAATTTGCACCCGTAATAGAGGTGGATTATGACAATGAAAGTATTTTTGTTGGAAACCACTTACATCACAGATTTTTGTATGATGAAGATAAAAAAATAACAAAAAAAGAAGTAATATATAGAGCATTAAAAAATAAATTATATAACCCAAGAACTACAAGGCATTTTTTTCCATTTAGAAAGATAGATTTACCTACAAAAATAAATGAGTTGAAAAAAGAAAAAGGAAAATCGATTAAAAAACTAGAATATAGAACAAGTCTAAAAAAAGAAATCAAATTTAATAATAAATTTATCAATGAAATTAGTAATGAACTTAAGCATATCGATACATATGTGAAGGAACAAAAAGATGTAAAGAAATATCTTTTAAAACAAAAAAAGATGATGATGGAAAAAAATGGAAAATAAAATCGTTGGTGTAATAGGTGGGATGGGTCCACATGCTTCAAATAGGTTTATGGAGTTGATCTACACTTATAAAAAATTAAAAAAAGATCATTTATATCCGAGAATAATTTTGGATAGCAACACCAAGATTCCAAGTCGAACAAGGGCAATAATTTATAATGAAAAAAGTCCACTTAATGGAATGATAGAAAGTGCAAACAAGCTTCATGAATTTGGTGTGAATGCAATAGCATTACCTTGTAATACTGCTCATATTTGGATTCAAAGTCTACAAAAGAAAATTAAAATTCCGATTTTTGATATCACAGATATAGTGACTAAAAGAATTAGTGAAAATTATAAGTCAAGGGAAGTTAATATCTATATATTTGGAACCTTTTTAACTACAGAAAAAAAATTATATATAACAAAATTATCTAAATCCAATAATATAAAAATTATTACCATAAATAATGAAATTCAAAAAAAGATAGGAGAGTTAATATATCTTATCAAAGAAAATAGTTTTAAGAATAGCTATAAAAAAAAATTTCACATAATTTTAAAAAGTTTGGAATTAAAAGAGGGCAATAATTTAATTGTTTTAGCTTGTACAGAATTATCATATTTTAAGAATATTAAATATAAAAAAACAAAAATTATGGACTCTAATTCGATATTAGCACAAGCAGTATTTGATTATTCAGAAAATAAATATGATTTTTTTGAAAATAATCAAATACAAGAATTTTGGGTGAAAAGATCTAAATTTTTAAAACAAAAAAAATTAGGATTATTACAAAGTACGATGCTTACTAATAATGAAAAGTATGCCAAAAATAAAGATGAAATAGAAAAAATAAATGTAATTAAAAAAATTAAAAAATATATTAAAGGTAAATCAGTATTAGAAGTTGGGTGTGGAACTGGAAGATGGACAATTAAATTTTTAGATTTAGCAAAAAGTATAGTTGCTTATGAAAAGAATTTAGATTTAATAAATTTTGTGAGAGTAAAACTAAAAAAATTTAAAAAATTTAAAAAATTAAAACTGATTAATAAATCAGCAAGTAATATCGATACTAAAAATAAGTTTGATACAATAATTTCTATAGCACTGTTGCATTATCTAAACGATAAAGAATACACTTCATTCATCGAAAATATAAAAAAAACATCAAGAAAAAACAGTATTATAATTTTTAGAGAAACACTAAGTTTCAAATATGATTTTGAACTATATATGTATTACTCTGAAGCTTTAAAAAGCACATATAATGCTCATTATAGAAGTCTTCAAAACATAGTAGATAAATTAGGAAAAAATTTTAAGTTATTAGAACAAGAAAAAATATTTAAACCAGAGGATAAAAAACCTGAAACTTTTCAGAATTTAATCATATTTAGAAAAATTAAGTGACCGAAACCTCTAAGAAAAAAATTTATTTAATAAATAAAGATAGTTTAGCCGATATAACTATAGATAAGGAAGACACAATTTATACTACTTTATAGCCCCTGTTAGAAAAACAATCACACACATGTGAACCAATAACCCAGACCCACCCAAATAACTATATTTGATTTTTTATTTTTTGAATCATAAAATTAATTTGATACTATAAGAATTCATAGTAATTATTATTAAATTGCAATCAAGTTAAAATAAAGGCAGAAACCAGAATTAACCTCAATATAAAAATTACTAAATATGAATTACATTTACAGAGTAGCCTTTTTATTTAATATTTCATTATTATTTTTTTCATTCACTTATGCTGGTGCAGAACATATGTTCACACTTTATGACTTTTTCTTTATTTTTATATTTTTTATTTTAACAATTTGTTTGCAGTCTACTATTTTATTTCTATTTCATGAGAGTTATTTAAAAAATTATGTATTAAGTTTTTTTTGCACAATTAATATAATTTCACTTCATCTTGTGTTTGTTGAATTTATACATCTATTACCATTTTATCTTGAAATACTAATATTTATCTTTTGTTTTTTATTACTGATTTTTATTACCAATATAATTTCTGAAAATCGTATAATGTCCATAATATTCATTATTAGTCCCTTATTAATAGTCATAACTACAATTATATTTAACCTTCAAACAGACAATTTCGCTCAAGAGAAAAAGTTTGATTTACAAAATAATAAACCTAAAAAAATTAATTTTGATAATAAACCAAATGTTTATTTTATTTCTTTTGAGTCTATGGTTCCAATATCTATTGCCAAAAAACATTTCAAAGAAGATAAATTTGCTTATCATGATATTTTACAAGAAAATTTTTATAATTTTAAAAATGCATTTACTTTGGCTTTTCCGTCAAAAGAAAGCTTAAATTCTTTATTAGCTTTTGATCAAAAAAGATATCTTTTACTAAAAAAAGAAAATAAACATTTAAATTTTTTTACAGGTGTTGAGCAAAGTCCTCTGTTAAAAATTTTTAAAGATAATAATTATGATTTAAGTACTTTTTATGATAATTTTTGGTTTGGAAGAAATAAAGGGAAATATATTGATAATTATTTTGTAAATGAGTCAGGTGGAAAATTCAATACTTGTGCTTTTGATACAGGGTATGGTTTGCATTATAAGGTTTCATTTTTTGGTTACTGTCTATTGCCTGAAACGATAAAATTTAAAATTATTTCCCTGCTTTTAAGAAAAAATCTAAATAAAACTACCGCTATTCAAAAAATAATTGAAATTATGAAAGAAAATATTAAAAAAGATAAGCCTCAATTTTTTATGGCTCATAATATTAACCCCGGTCATACAGGTGATTATATCTATGGTAGAAAAGGAGATTTTGAAAACTTTCAAAAATATTATAAAGAAAAAAGTAATGTTGTAAAAAATGAAATAAAACAAATAATAGATTTTATCGAAACAAAAGATCCAAATGCTATACTGTTTATTTATGCAGATCATGGACCTAAATTAAGTTATGGTCTTGAGTTTGAGGATGACAATGTTTTTAAGATCACTGATAGTTTTGCAGTTTACGCCGGTATCTATCCAAAAGAAAAATGTATTAAGTATGCTAATATATTTTACGAAACTAAAAAATTTGCCACATTAATAGATGCCTCTAAGATAATAGTAAATTGTATTAAAAAAGATGAAAAAACGATGAATTTTGACAATAAACAGTTTTTTATGGACATGGGAGGTGAGATTAAATATTTCAATAATGAGCAAAATATCATATTAGGTTATGATAATATAAACTTAAAACCAGAAAACTATCTATATGAATAAAGCTAAAATAGCTGCAATAATTATATTAACTTTTTTTTATAGTCTAAATTGGACAAGTGCTGCACACGCATATATTGATCCTGGTTCTACGAGTGCAATTATAACTGCTATTCTAGGTTTTTTTGCAGCAGCAGGATACACCGTAAACAAATACATCTATAAAATAAAAAAAATTTTTTTTAAAGATAAAAATAAAGATGATTTAGAAAAAAAATTTGACGAATAACCATAATTTGAAAAATAATATTAAAGAGAATTCTTTATCATTTAGAGACCCGGCATCTAAAATCTATGAAGTTTTAGATGAAAATGGTCTTACTATAAAGATATTAAGAGGACTAAGAGAAGACGCCTTAAATCATTTTAAGGCATTATCTGATGAAGAATTTTTTGAAAAGTTTTTAAAATCAGAGATGGTTGTAAAAAGCAAACTGAACTTAAGTAATGATTTTGAAGCTAGTCAAATAAAAGAAAGTGGCTGGAAAGGACTACTGGAGCATGAAGTTCTAGATTTTATATCCTATCCTTACGAATGGTCATTTTCTATGCTAAAAGATTCTGCAATTCTCCATTTATTTATTATTAAGAAATCTTTTGAAAACTCTTGGTCATTAAAAGACTCGTCTGCTTACAATATTCAATGGAAGAATGGTAAACCAATTTTTATTGATATAGCCTCATTTATTCCTTGTGCTGAAAATTATGAATGGACAGGTTACCGTCAATTCTGTTCTATGTTTTTAATACCCCTATTGATTAAAAAACACTTAAATCTAGATATTAATAATATTTTAAGATCTAACTTAGATGGTATAACTTCAGAGATTGGCTTTAACTATTTTCAATCATATAATAAATTTAAGAAAGGTGTTTTTTCGCACATATTAATTCCTCGTATTCTTAATTTCTTCATAAGTCCAAATAAAGCAAATAATAATAAAATGAACCAAAATAAAGACCATATTTTAAGTTTAATGAACTCAATGTACGCTTTAATAAAAGGTTTAGATTATAATAAAAAAAAGTCTACTTGGCTTGGTTATGATACAAAAAACTCTTATGAAGAAGATGACAAAAAACTAAAAGAAAAATTTATTTTAAAAAATACAGGTAATAAAATTTTTGATACTCTTTGGGATATTGGTTGCAATAATGGCCACTACTCAAAATTATTAAAGAAAAAATTTAAAAAGATAATAGCATTTGATTATGACCATGAAGTAATTGAAGATTTATATCTTTCAGAAAAAAAATACAGTTCATCTAATATTACACCTCTTGTAATAAATTTTGCCAACCCATCACCAAATCAAGGTTGGAATAATGAGTTAAAAAAACTTGAAGATAGATCGAAACCTGACTTTATTATATGCTTGGCATTCATTCACCATGCTAGATTAGCTGCTAATATTCCACTTGCCCAAGTAATAAATTGGTTACATTCACTAAAAGCCAATATTATCATTGAATTCGTTGACAGAAACGATGAGATGGTTGTTCAATTATTGAATAACAAAAATGAGCCATATGAAGATTACAACAAAGAGAATTTTGTCAAATTATTATCCAAAAAATTCAAAATAATTGATCATCAATCATTAAAAAATAATAAAAGAGAATTATTTTTTTTAGAGAACAATTATGTTTAACAACTTTCTTAAACTTCTTTATTTTTTAAAGATCCCAAAAAAATTCGTTTTTTATTTAATCCTAATAACTTTTACTGGATCTATTTTAGAAATTATGGGATTGAGTTCTTTGTATGCATTTCTAAATAATATTCAACCTAATCAAAATATTAATAATACCTTAATGGGTAAAATATTTGAAAGTTTTTCTGAACAACAGATTATGTTTATAACAACTATTGCATTTTGTTTATTATTCATTTTGAAAAATTTAATTATGATATTCTTTAATTTTTTTACATATAGAAATTTAGAAATTGTAAAAAATAAAACCTATCAAGATTATTTTCTTAGAATATTAAATACAAATTACTTAGAGATTATAAGAGAAGGGCATGTTAAACACGGGCAAATTTTTTCTAGATATCTAGATCATGCTTTTAATGGCTATTTAACAACTTACATCAGAATGATTTCTGACATCATCATGGCTATATTTATAATTTTTTTTATTTTTTATGTTGATTTTTATATCTCTTTGATATCAACAATTTATTTAACAATAATAGCTTCATTTCTAATTAGATCTCAAGGTAAAAAATTAAAAGCGAATTCTAAAGAAATTTCTTTATCAGAAGAAAAAACTAAACAACATTTATTTGAGATTATTAAAAATTTTAAAGAAATTTATGCATATAAAATACAAAATATAGTTTTTAAACAATTTAAATTTGATATTAAACGTTATTTAAAAAGTGAAAAAAGATACGGCTTAACTCAAGCAAACTTAAAAAATTATTATGAAATGTCAATAATTTTTTTGATAGGTATTATATTTTTCTATTTATTATCAAAGGGAATGTTAGAAAATAGCTTAGCAATTTTAGGTATTATAGGGTTTTCAATTGCTAAACTGATACCATATATTAATGGACTAACTACTAATTTAAATACATTAAAGCAGGTAAGTTATTCTGTTGAAGAAATTGAAAAATTTTATGAAAATTCAGATAAAAAAATTCAAAGAAATATAGATATTAATCAAAATAAGATAAGTCCCCCTAAACTATCTTCATTAAAAATACAAAATTTAAACTTTGGTTATGATAATTCAGAAAAAATTATAAAAAATTATGATGAAATAATTAAGATAGGAACTATGAATTGTATAGTTGGACCATCCGGATCAGGAAAAACTACGTTGGTTGACTTAATAATGGGGTTAATAAAACCAGATGAAGGAATGGTAAGTTTTTTAGATCAAAAAGGAGATGAAATTAAAGGATATTCAAACTTTGCATATATTTCTCAAACACCATGTATCTTTAAAGGTTCTTTGGCCAGCAATATAACTTTTAAAGAAAATTTAAATGAAATTGATAAAAATAAACTATTAAAGATACTTCGTTCAATAGGGTTATTTAATTCTCTAACAGAGAATGAAATTTTTAATAAAGATATAATTCTTGAAGGGCAGAATTTGTCAGGTGGTCAAAAGCAGAAAATTAGTATTGCTAGAGCACTATACAATGACTCAGGTGTTCTATTTGTAGATGAAGGTACATCGAATTTAGATAAAAAAAGTGAAATTGATGTATATGAGCTGCTAAAAGAAAATAAATCAAACAAAATAATACTCTTTATAACTCATAAAATTTTAGATAATTCATATTTTGATAAAATAATAGATATTCATAATATCTAAATATTAATCTTAATAAAAATAGTTAATTTAAAATTAAATTTGTTAATATCTCAATATATAATATAAAAAATTTATGAAAATTAATTTAGGTTTACACCTTGGATTTGCCTCAACTAGGTTTAATGATCCTAAAATCTGGACAGACATTGTAAGAAATGAATTCAATTTAGACTATGTTCAATTTGTGTCTGACATGTTGGAGCCTAGCTTACCAAACAATATAATTGCAGAAGAAATTCAAAAAATCAAACATTATACTTATAAGAATAATATTAGAATTAAGGATTGCATGACTCTTCCAAGATATAATTATATGGGTCATCATAACCCAAAAATTAGCAAATATTGGAAAAACTGGTTAAAAAAATTTATACACATCTCCTCACAACTTGGTTCGGATAGCGCCGGTAGCTTACTTGGTATTTATAGCTTTGATGATTTAAACAATAACTATCTACAAACAAGAAAAAAAATTATTAATGGCTGGGTTGATTTATCAAAATATGCAAAAAAATGTGGCTTAAAATATTTAATTTGGGAACCAATGTCTGTGAAAAGAGAGATGGGTGAAACAATTAACTCTACTCAAAAATTGCACAATGAGTTAAATAAAAAATCCTCAATACCAATTTTATTAAATTTAGACGTTGATCATGGAAATATAATTTCAAAAAATAAAGATGACTACAACCCTTATAAGATAATTAATAAACTTGGTAAGTTTAGTCCAGCTATTCACCTAAAACAAAAAACAAAAGATATATATTCACACAAACCTTTTATTAAGAAATATAATAAAATTGGAAAAATACATCCAGATAAAATTATAAATGAATTAAATAATTGCGGGATAGATGAGGTAACATTATATTTTGAATTTTCATTTAGAGAGAGAGAACCTTTTGACTCTCAATCAATTAAAGACATAAAAGAATCTGTAAAGTATTGGAGGAAATATCTTGATTAAAAATTTTTTTAATAAGAAAAGTATTTATTTAAATGATATTGGTAAACTTGAAGTCAAAGAAGTATTTAAAAAAAAAAATACAAAAGATTTACTTATAAAGATAGACTCTTGTGCGATATGTAGCTCAGATTTAAAATTTATTTATACTGGGTCAAGAATAAAAAAATATCCAATTATTCTTGGTCATGAAATTTCTGGGACAATTAAAAAAAATGAACATATTGTTTTTGGTGCTGAGATTCCATGTGGAAAATGTGAAAGTTGTAAAAGATTGAAAACTGATACCAATTTATGTGATCACCCAACATCTATTGGTTCAAATTTTGATGGTGGATTTTCTAATTATTTTTCTATAAATAAAAAATTATTATCTAAAACACCTCATATAATTTACAAAAGTAAAAAGAATTTAAAATACGCGGCATTAACAGAGAGTTTAGCTTGTGTTGTTAATGGATTAGAAATTACTAAATTAAAAAAAGGTGGCTCGATAGCCATTATTGGAGCTGGTTATATGGGTTTACTCTTTGTAGGCTTAGCCAAAATTAAAAAGGCTAAAATTATTTCTGTTATTGACTTCAATCATAATAGATTAAAAATTGCAAAACTACTTGGGGCCAATAAACTATTTAAGGTAAGTCAAAAAAGTTCACCTGCAATTATTCAAATTCTAAAACCAACAAACAATTTAGGTTATAATGCTGTCATTTCAGCAAATGGAAATATTGATTCGCATGAGTTAGCCTGTAAGCTAGTTGGGAAAAAGGGAGTAGTTAATTTATTTGGAGGAATTCCTAAGAATATTACAAAAAAACTTTTTGTAGATGCAAATTTTATTCATTATAAGCAGGCCATAATAACAGGTTCTTTTTCATCTAACCAAAAACATTTAGAAAAAGCTTTTAAAATAATTAAAAATAAATCAATTGATTTTTCAAAAATAGTAACTAGCTATTCGGATTATAATAATTTTAAAAATAAAATTAAGCTACTAAAAGCCGGAAAAGAAATTAAGTGCATATTTAAACCAGGAAAATAATGAATAATCTGTATCATAGAAATTCGAAATTAATTGTAGAGGAAATTAGCGACATCATATTAAAAGTTTCATTAAAACAAACTGATACACTTATTAATCAAATATTAACTTCAAATAGAATATTTTTAATTGCCATTGGTCGAGTTAATTTATCATTGCAATGCTTTGGGAAAAGGCTCGCTCACTTGGGTTTGAAAATTGAATTAGTTGGTTCTTTGACTGAAAAACCAGCTTCAAAAAATGACCTATTAATTGTAGCAAGTGGATCTGGTGAGAGTATAATTCCACTAGAGATTACCAAAAAAGCAAAAAAAATAGGCTGTAAAATTCTGCATATTACATCAGCTAAAAAATCTTCCATCAGAAAATTAGCAAATTATGTTGTGGAATTAAATACCCCTACAAAAAAAACAAAAATTAAGATGAAAGAATCTCTTTCAGATTCTATAAGCAAAACTAAAACTTCAATACAACCCATGAGCACCTTATTTGATCAAGTTTTGCATATATATGGAGATGTTGTATCAACTCAAATAATAGAAAAACTTAAGTTAAATAAAACAAATTTGTGGGAGAACCACGCAAACCTAGAATAAAATAAATGAAAATCATCATACCAATAGCCAGCTATGATCCTGAAATAGTTAAAGTATACGGTACTATAAAGCCACTAATTAAAATTGGAAATTCAACATTAATTGAATTATTTGTTAAAAATTTTAAATTTCAAGATGAATATGTTTTTTTATGCAGGCAAAAAGATCTCGTAGAAACTAAATTATTAGACGTCCTAAATAAATTAAAGATTAAAAAAAAAATAATTTCTATAAAAAAAAATACCTCTAGCACCCTAGAAACAATAGAATATGCAAAAAATTATATAAAAAAAAATGAGTCAATATTAATTGCTCATCCTGATAATATTAATATTTTTTTTTCGATAAAAAAAATCAAGTCACAATTAAAAGATATAAATCATGATGGGATTCTTTTTGCATTTAATGAAAATACACAAACTAATACTTCTGAAACTCATACTGGAAGAGTGATAATAAAAAATGGAAAAATTATAGAGATAATTGAAAAAACAATTAAAACTAAAAACTCTTTAAGATTAGCAGGTATATATTTTTTTAAGAACTGGGAAGAGTATCTAAAAAATTCAAAGAAAACTTTATATAATCAACTACCTATTAATGGAAGATATTTTGTTAGCCAGGTTTATAATGAATATTTAAAAGATAAAAAAAAGATAACTTTATCTCATGTTAAAAAGCACATAACTTTTGGACTTATTGCCTACATTGACGAATATAATTTCTGGTATAAATATTTTTACAAAAATATTAAAAATAAACTGACCCAAAATTTTGATTTCTTAAATTTAATTCCTAGTGCAGGAGAAGGTTCTAGATTTATTGAAAATAATAAAGACAATTTTAAACCATTGGTTAATGTTGGTGCTAAACTTATGATTTCTAAAGCTTTAGAATCTTTGCCAAAATCAAAAAATAATGCAGTTATTATTAGAGAAGATCATAATAGAAATTATGATTTTAAAAAAATAATTAAAAAAAAACACAGAAACTTAGATATTAAAATCTTAAAAAATAAAACATCTGGTATGGCTACTACTTGCTATGAATATTTAAAAAGCTATAAAAAAAAAAACCCGATATTAATCAGCTCATGTGATTATGCTGTAATTTTTAATGAGCAGAAACTTAAAAATTTGATAAATTTCTTTAACCCAGATGTTATTATTTGGACTTTTAAAAATTATCCAGATGCAAGAATAGCACCCTTAGCATATGCTTATTGTGAAATAAAAAATGGAGAAGTTAAAAATATTTCTGAAAAAATGCCAATAAGTAACACCCCACATTTAGATGCTATAGCGCAAGGTATTTTCTACTTTAAGTCAAAAAAAATATTTATGACTGCATTTAAAGAAATGATAAAGAGCAAAAATAAAATAAATAATGAATATTATGTTGGTAATTCGATAAACCAACTTATTAAAGATGATTATACTGTTGTGCCCTTTGAGGTTGAGCAGTATATTTGCTTAGGTACACCTAAGGATTTACAAGTATATAATTTTTGGAGTAAATATTTTAATGATAAAAGCTAAAGCAGCAGTATTAAGAGGATTGGGTGATTGGGTGTATGATGAAATCAATGTTCCTGCTCCTAATAAAGATAGGGCTATAATTAAAATTGTTAGATCGGGTATATGTAGTACAGATGTTGTAAGATCTATGGAATTTGGTTTCTATAATTACCCGATCGTTCCTGGACACGAAATGCTTGGATATGTATATAAAATGGGATCTAAAAATAAAGATCTTAAAGAAGGTGATAAAGTCTGTGTGTACCCACTTATAACAAAATGTCTTGATGATAATTGTTGTGGTGGATGTAACACCGTATATGGAGTTGGGAAAGGTCCTAATATGTGTTCTGATTACGATTTCTTAGGATCAAGAAGTCATGGCGGGTATGCAGAATACGTTTCATCACCAATTAAAAATTTAGTTAAAGTGCCCTCTGAACTTGATGATGATTTAGCGGTATTTACAGAACCTGCCTCTGTGGCTTTACATGCATATAAAATAGCTAAGCAAGATAGAACTTTTGATACTGTAATAATATTAGGACTAGGACCGATTGGGATTTTAATAGCCTCGTGGTGTAAGCTAAATAAAATTAAAAATGTTATAGGCATTGATAGAAATGAAAACAGGTTCAAAAACTTTTTAGATTTAGGCTATAGCAATATTATAAATACCAAGAAAGATGACTTTGAAGAAAAAATTAGAAAATACACTTTACAAAATGGTGCAGAGGTTGCATTTGAATGCTCAGGATCTGAAGAATTATTAAATAAAGGCATTCTAGGTCTAAAAAAAAGTGGAAAGATTATAATCGTTAGCAATCAAATTAAAGACTCATCGCTATCTCATCCTACTTTGAATAAAATTTTGAGACAAGAAATTCAAATAAAAGGTTCCTGGAGTTCTGTAATAGAGCCTCATAATGAATGGGAGGAAAGCCTAGATATGATTAATCAAAATAAATTAATTATTAAAAATTTAATATCACATCATTATAATTTTTCAGACGCACCACATATATTTAAATCAATGTATTATAAGAAATTTAAATATTCAAAGATCGTTTTATCTCCATAAAATAAGTTAATTAAAGTCCTTACAAAAAGTAATCCTGAAATAACTATAAACAACAGAGTGTTATATTTAACTGGATTACTAAGAAATAATGATTATTTATTGGTTATGGTTACACAATTTATAAAAAAACCATTTTTTATATATATTATTTTTTTTTTAATAATTTTATCTATTTCTAAGCAATTAGTTACATTAAATTTTGATAAACCAGTTACTAACAACCTAAATAAAAACTTTAACAATTATATTTTAGATCTAAAGGTTGATTTTGACGAAAGAATGCTACTTAGACAAAAAAATAATGATATTTGTGTAGAAGTTAAAACGGGCAATATTAATAGACATTCCTTGAGATGGGTTTTTGAAAAATTTAGACTATCAATATTTGAAAAAAGTAGCAAAATAATTAAAAATGAGAAACTTAATAGCTATTTATTTTCCTTTATCATTTCAATTATTTTATTTTCTGTATTTATCTTATTAAATAAAATTGAAAGAAAAAACAATAGTTTAAGAAAAGAGAATAGTATTTTTTTTATTTTTTTGATTTTTATGTTTTTGATTCTATTGTATTTGACTAGGCCATTAGGTGAAATTAGATTTTCTATTTTTGAAATTTTATTTGTCACTATGAGTTTATTTTTTGCAATAAATAAAAATATGCCTCTTTATCTTCTATCAATATTTTTGTGTGTTCTAAATCGTGAAAGTGGATTAATATGTGGTTTTTTTTGGTTAATATTTAATAATTTAAAATTTCAAAATAATAATATTTTTAAATTAAGATTAATTAATAAATTTGACCTAAAATCTTATTTGCCTGTATTTTTGAGTTTATCTGTTCTACTTTTATTTAATATAGATATAGTTAAGTGTTTCTTGGATATTGAATTTTTTGTACCACCAGATATTTCAGCTCAAGTACCATTTAATAACAACTTATTTAAATTAGATATTAGGTCACTAAATGCTGTCCTTATAAACTTACTTCTTATTGTATTTATAATGATAATTTTTTATAAAAAAACTATAATACAAAATAAGCTTCTAATTTTAATTGGCTTTTATCTGACAATTTTTTTAATATTTGTTCCAATCGACCAATATCAAACTAGAATAATCTTAGTTCCCATGTTGGTGATTTATATTAGTGAATTTACAAGAATTAAATCTAATATTAAGTAATAACAAGTTTATTCAAAAAATTCGTGAAATTTTCTTTTTTTTCTTTTGTATAAAATTGATTAAGAAAAATATTTTCTTTGGTGGGTATTGGGATATTTTTATTAAATAATTTAAAAATATCATTATACGATTTTACAAATAATACTCTTTTGTTTAATAATTTCTTTTGTTTTTTTTCAAAATCCCAAAGAGGGTTATTTATCACTATAATTGTTGGCACTTTCAAATAGAGTGACTCGATAAGAGTGGTGCTAGGTTGTTCTAATATTAGAAAATCAGTTTGTTTTAAAACACTTAAAGCCTGCATTTTATACATTTTTAACTTATTTAAATTTTTAGCTTTTTTTATTAGTACTTTATCTGCAAAAAAACTTAGGTTTTTTTCATTAAAGGAAACTAGTAAATTACAATTTTTTTTATTAATTATTTTAGTTAAAAAATTACTTCTAAATTTATATAAATTTAGAGGATCATTTATACCCTCGTTAAAATTAGATACGATGTTATCATTAGATTGGGCAATATAACCAATGTTTAAAAAAGATTTTTTTTTTGAAGGAATATTTTTTGTTAATTTATTAAAATTTTCAGATTCAAATGTAAGGTATTGACTATTATGATTAGTATTGAAAAAATAATTTTTTTTTATTAATATTTTTTTTTGGGTGTCAGAATAAGTCTGATAAAATGAAAGTTCTGCTTTTGGTAAATTATTATGTGCCAAATCAGGCCAAAAAAAACCTTTTTTAAAATGTCCTACTGTACCTCCATGAAGTGTAGTTAGTGTTTTTATATTTTTTTTATTAAAAGTCTCTCTAATAGTATTTGATACAAGCGTATTGTGTGATGATAAAAATAATAAAAAAGAATTTTTTTTTGTTATATTTTCAATATTTTTTTTTGTATAGATAACTGTATTAATTATTTTTGGCATCATGTACTTTAAATATTCTTTAAGGAACAAATCTTTAGTCTCATTTTTGATAATTTTTGAGTTAAATATCTTTTCTATATTAATATTTTTAATATAATTTTTACTTAAAAGACTTTCTTTATAAAAAAATAAATTTATATCATTTTTTTTTGCAAATATTTGTACTTTTTTTTGATATTCTTTGTTTAATAAATATATTAAAAAACATAATTTTTTATTTAAACTCATATTAGATAGTTCCAAAAATAATTTTTTAAAATTATTTATGCTTGGATCATCATCAGTAATAAAATAATTACTTTCATTAAATCTTTTTTTATATAAAATTTTTTGAAATTTATTTAGATATTTTCTTTTATAAACTTTTATGCCCTTAACTAAAAAATTAAAATAATCTTCTGTGTTACATTCATAATAAAAAAAGTTATATTCTTTAAATTTATTTACAAGAAAATTTAGATAATTTGAATAAATTTGTATATACAATAATCCAACACTAAATTTTTGATAATTTGAAAAATAGTTATTGTTTGCAAGAATTTTGCTACTTTTTGTAATTTTTTTATCTATTTTTTTTGAAATTAAAAAAGAATCTTTTAATAATTTAGATAAATTACTTTTATTATTTTTTAAGATATCTTTAATATAGATAAATTTTATATTATTTTGAGAGCAATGAATTGCTACCTTGTAATTTAATGCAATTATTTTATCATAAAAATGACTAGTTTTTAGATATTCAGATACATCATTTTCATTATTTAAAATTAATATTTTTTTCATTTTATTTCAGATTAATAAATTTTTATTTATTTCATATAACATAATGATTATAATCAATTTATGACAAATTTATTTGTTATATTTTAATTAATTTTTGCTAATGTAGACTATACTTAAATTATATTTTATATATCTGACATGAATGAATTTGTAGTCTCTAAAATTAAAAAAACAAATCATCTAAACAAAATTTTAGTTGATTTAAATACTCTTTTAGATTTTTATTTAGAAAAGCCCAAAAAAAAAATTGGTCTGCCCATAATCAAAAAAAATATACATTCTAAGATGATTAGTTTATCAAAAATTGATAGAAACTTATTTGGTAATTTTTTTGATGCTGCTCAATGCTTACCTTCACTTCATTCTTTAAATGAAACGTTAGCACATGATATAAAAAAAATTTATGGCTATTCTATTATACAAATTGCAGATTACCCTAGACTTAGATTAGATTTACCAGAAAAAAATTCAGTCCATAATGATCCTTGGCATCAAGAAATAATGGCTTATGACGCTCCTAGAAATTCTATAACTATTTGGTTGCCTCTAGTTGAAATGAAATCTGAATTAGGTAGATTAATGATAAAAGGTAATACTAGCGGTTTAGGAATATTAAAACATAAAATTTTTCCTAAACGTCCCTACATTCGAGTTAGACCTGGGAGTTGGCTAAAACTGCCCACACACAAACCACATGTTAAATTTGGTGAATTTATTTCGTTTAAACATTCTGTGCCTCACAAAAGTTCTAAAAACAATTCTAAAAGCAAAGTAAGAGTTTCAATTCAAATTAGATACAATTTCTTAGACAATTCAATATATAGCCCAGAAAACTACAGACCTACAACACCTAAAGTTAGAATTAGCCAAGATTTAAATTTAGATAAGTTAAGAAAATTTAAATTCTAGGAATTAATATATTTTTCTTTGATACGCCATTTTTAACAATTTTCTTTTTAATACTTTCTTTCCAAGATATCGCACAAATTATGAATTTAATTAAATGAGATTTTTTTATCATATTTTTTTTTGGATTTTGAATCAAAATTTCATTTTTTTTATCAATTTTTAGATATTTAATTTTTTTAAAATTTTCATCAACTAACGTAAGGTTTCTTTTTGAATGTTTATTTAGATAATAGAAAAGATTTAAAAAAATAGAATTACAACCCCAAAAATAAATTTCATTTTTTTTAAATCTATTAATTTTATTAGATAAATCTTTAAAATTATTCATTCGTTTTTTATTTAATATTAAAGCTTTAGTAAAAATTTTTTGAGCTCTTTTGACTAATCTTGGATTTAATTTAGCATTAGTATGTTTAATATTACTCTTCTGAAAAATCATTCTCACTGAATATTTTCTAGAATTATGTTCTTTATTCTTACCAATAAAATCATAACCGGAATTAATTAATAGATTTTTTAGCGTATCATCTGTAAAATGATGAATATGTTCTGCTGTAAGTAATGTGTCATCACTTTCATACTGATTAAGATCGGGCACTTCAATTATAATTTTACCCCCATCTTTAATTTTATCTTTTATTTTTATCAGATATTTTTTTGGATTCGGAATGTGCTCTAAAGTGTGATTGAGTAAAATAAAATCATATTTTTTATTTTTAATTTTTGTTTTAGTTAAAAAATCAGAGCCATATGCTTTGTATCCATTTTTTTTTAATATCTTTACTAGGTAGTTATTTGAAGATCCTATCTCTAAAATTGTTTGTTTTTTTTTAGCAATTTTCTTAAAAAAGTTTAGTTGTTTTTTAATGTCATAATCAGGATCTAAAGATTTATTTAAAAATTTATTACTATAAAATTTCTTTAAACTTAATGAGGTTGGTTCTGGGTTTGAATAAACAAATGAACACTCCTTACAAATCACATCAAAACATTTAAGATTAAAGATACCTATTTTTGTAGGGAAACTTGAGTGTCTACTTTTGATATTAAATCTTTTAAATTTATTCGAATTACAAACTGGACACTTTACTTTGTTAAATCTAAGTTTAATCATTTCCAGATGTTTAATTTATAATTTAAAAATAATCTAATTATAATTGAATTAAATAAGATTAAGGTATAAGGTATAATATATAAAATTTGAGACAAATTTATGACTTCAAATACATCATTAAATATTCTTTTAATTGACCCCTGTTATTCCTCTAAGGGAATTTCAAACAATATAATTCCCCTTGCTGTTGGTTTGATCGGTAGTCATGTTTTAAAAAATTTTCCTCAAGCAAATATTAAAATTTTAAAACTAAGTGATGATATAATTAAATATATAGATGAAACTAATATTGATATTTTAGGTGTTTGTAATTACTTATGGAACACAAATTTATCCTGTAAACTTTCTAATTATGCAAAATTAAAAAATCCCAAAACTTTAATTGTATATGGAGGCCCCGAAATTAATAAACTGCCAATCGATAAAAAAAAATTTATTGAAAAGTATAATCATGCAGACTTATTAGTTGAACGAGAGGGTGAACTTGCGTTTTCAATGATTGTTTCTAAATTTTTAGAAGATGATAAAAATAAATCTAAAATAAGAAATCATATTGCTGAATTAGGAAATTGTTTTTTTCTTAATGAAAAACAAGAGTTTATATCAGGACCAGAGCTTGTTAGAATAAAACATTTAGATGAAATTGAGTCACCTTATGTTAATGGTTTATTTGATGAATTTTTAAAAGCAGGTACTTTTCAACCTTTAATACAAACCAATCGTGGGTGTCCATATAAATGCACTTTTTGTCATGAGGGAATGTCTTACTATAATAAAATTCATTATCGTTCACTCGATTATGTAAAAAAAGAATTAACTTATATTGCTGAAAGAATAAATCCACCTGTTGGTTTACATATTGCAGATTCAAACTGGGGTATGTATAAACAGGATATTGATATAGCTCATCATATAGCGATGCTAAAAGATCAATACAAATGGCCCATGTATATACACTGCAGTACAGGTAAAAGTCAGTTACCAAGAATACTTGAGACTGCAAAAATACTAGATGGTGCGCTAAGAATTACTAATGCTGTCCAGTCTTTAAATAATGATGTTTTAGAGACTATCAAAAGAACAAACTTACATAACCTACAAGAATATATTGAAAGTATGGAAACTATTTCTGAGCCAGATATAATTTTACCTCTGCCAAAGGAAACTTTGAGTAGTTTTATGAATGGTTTAAATACTCTATTGGATACTAAAGCACCAATTAGATTTACGGTTCATCCCACATTATTATTAAGCAATACTGATATGCTTAGAGAATATAAATCTGGCAAACATGGGATTAAAAAAAGATATAGACAAAATCAAAATTTAGTAGGCTATGTTGATAATGAGCTAATATGTGAAACTGAATGCAACGTATTTTCAACTGAAACTATGCCAGAAAATGATGTTATGGTTGCAAGAAAATATGTGGTGATGATGGATGCTCTTTTAAGAGAAGAGCCAGTAAATGAAATATTTTATTACCTGGATAATAAAAAAATTCAAAGAAGTAAGTTAACAATGTCAATGATTCAGAACCTTGATAAAGCTCCAAAAGAAATACAAGAGTCGTTTAATGAATACGTTGACAGTTTATATGAAGAAAATTTTGAAAATGAGACCGATGTTTTCAATTATGTAAAATTGAATAAAGAAGACTATTTAAATGGAAGAAAAGGTGGAGATTTATTAAGGTATTCACAAAAACTATGGATTGACCATTTTGATGCTATGTTAAAATGGATTTTTACAAATTTAAAAATTCTTTGTAAAAAAATTCCTGATCATGTTTCAGAAATAGACAGCATCAAAGAATTTATAAATTGTATTTATATTGAAAGAAGTAACAAATATAATAATGAATCTATAATTGAATATGATTTTAACTATGATTTAATTGGTTGGATGAAGCACTACAAAGAAAAAAATATTAGCGACTTTAAAAAAAAGACAACATTAAAATTTTTAATTACAAAAACATCTCAAATAGAAAAAAACATTGTATGGAAAAGCTTTGGATTTAACTTAGAAGAAGGTGATAAATATGAGTTTTCTGGCTTAAAAAGACTTTATCTATCAAGGTTAAAAAGAAATATATTAAATAAGAATGGTCAAAAAATTAATATTAAGTTGTCTCAAATGTCAGATTTCAATGAACAGATAAGTGTAGATAAGTATGCTCGAGGGACAGATATTAATTTTTAATATCTTTTAATTGAATTTTTTTGTCCTTTAATAATCTTCGACTTGTTTTTTTCCCTATAATTTTTTTATAATATTTTGGGTGCAGCCCCGTTGCAGGTCGCATTAGAGCAATATTTTTTAATGAAAATTTTTCACCTTTAGCTATTTGAGATATAGAAGTTATGCTTCTTCTATATATTTTCTTAAATTTTTGTTCAGTTTTTTTTGGTTTAATATCTGAACTTCCTAAAATCAAATGAATTCTTTTTATATTATCTGCTAATTCTTTAAATTCTTTTGGATCAGATGACATAACGTGGTCTGGTCCAATAAGACTTTTATTTAATGTAAAATGTTTTTCAATAATTTCTGCTCCTAATATTGTTGCTACAATACTTGCCTCAATACCTAAAGTGTGATCAGAATAACCTACACTAACATTGTATTTTTTTTTTAATGAAACCATTCTCAATAAATTGGCATCTTTAATAGACGTCGGATACATTGATACACAATGCAAGATGATAACTTTAATTTTTTTTTTTTTAAAAAAAGATAAAGCTCTAGTAATCTCCTCAGAATTTGCCATTCCTGTAGATAAAATTATATTTCTTCCAAGTGTTGCAACATGTTCTAATAATGGATAATTTATTAAATCTTCTGAGCTTAATTTTATAGCTTTTACCTTTAGTTTTTTCATTAAGTTTGCAGATGATTTATCAGCTACCGAACTAAGAAAATCTACTTTATTTCTTTTACAAACCTGAATAATTTTTGATAACCATTTTTCTGAAAATTCTAATCTTTTAAACATGTCGTACATGTTTTCAGATTTATTTCCTTTTTTAGTCTTGTATTTAAACAGCAGCTTTTTTTTTGACATAAATTCATCTGCATTAAACATTTGAAATTTAACAGCATCTGCGCCTGCTTTTGCTGCTGCCTTAATAGTTTGAATTGCTAAAGATAATTTACCATTATGATTAACTCCAATTTCAGCAATTAAATAAGGTTTTTTTTTAAAAAAATTCATAATTTAAAATTTGTTATACCAACTATTTGAATTATTAAGCTCTTCTTTGGTTATATTATTAGACATAAGTATTTTTTTACTTTCTGGTCCACAATTAAAAAGAAGATCTAGTACACTCATATGTGACGCGAAACTATTAAACCTTTGTTCATATGTTGGATGATTATAATTTTGAAAATATATATATATTTTTTCTTTGTTAAATTTTTCAATATTTACATAATTTATTCCTTGTTCTCCAAAAACAACCGCAGATCCATTCAATCTTTTACATTGATTTAATATTAATTCATCTTTTTTTCCTAAAAAATCTACTTCTGACATTCTTATAACTTCGCACTCATTAATGTCCAAACAGTTTTTAAAATAGTTAAATTGATACCAACATAAATCAACTAAATTTTTCCATTCTGTATTTAGATACATTTTTTCTATGTCTTCTGCATAATGGTGAAAAAAAGGAGCTCTCTTATAATTTATTTTTATAGTTTCCCAGTGTTTTTTTTGCCAAAATTCTTTTGCATTTTCTCTATTATTAGAAATTTTTATTTCATTAATATTTTTTTGTTTTGACTCTTTTTTACTTATAGGCACAGTTAACAAAAACTCTTTGTTGGGTGTTTTTATTTTATTTCTATTATTCCAGTCTCCATCTAAATATTGGACAGTATCCATATATACAAATTTATCACATAGACTTAATTTATGAAAAAGACCTAACCATGGTAAATAAACTGGTTGATGACCTGATATGATTATCATTTTTTAAATATATAATTGAAGTTTATCAATTGCTTGTTCGATTTTAATTAAATCTTTTTTCTTTAAAGATGGATAACAAGGTAAGGAAATTGTATTCTTTGTTAACTGAATAGAGTTTTTAAGTTTTTTATTTTTACTTAAAAGTTCCCAAGTTTCTAATGGATTTATAGTTTCTATTCCAAGTTTTTTAAATTTATCTATTAGTCGTTTTGGGTTTTTATTCATCATAACTGTTCTAAATCTAACTGGTTTAAATGTTTTTTTTGAATATTTAACATCCAATAATGGTATTCTTAAATCGCTATAAAACTTGAAGATTTCATCGCGCTTTTGTACAAATTCGTCTATTCTTTGGAGCTGAATGCGGCCCATAGCAGCCTGAATATCTGTCATTTGAAAGTTAAATCTTATTTTTGAATCCTTCCTAAGATCAAATGCCAGATAGTCTTTAACTTCTCTTATCAATGCTGTATTTTTAGATGCAAGCATTCCTCCTTGCCCAGCTGTAGTCATCATTTTAGTTGCATAAAAAGAAAAAATACTAATATCACCCATTAATATTGGTTTTCCATTATATTTAGCACCTAGAGCCTGACAAGAATCTTCTATAAAATTTACAGAATTTTGTTTTTTAATATCAGATGGAAAACCATAAATATGAGGAATTATTACAATACTATTTTTATCATAATTATAGCTCCTCATATTTGGTGTTCCCTCTTCTATATCCCTCAAATCTTCTATTCCATTAATTAAAGATGTAGCATTTCTCAACGAAGAACATGAATAACTTGGATATATTACCTTTTTATTTTTTGCATTAAGCACCCTCAATGCCAAGTATAATGCCGATGTTCCATTATTTACTGCTACAACATTTTTTTCAGGCAAATGCAAGTATCTAGCAAATTCCTTTTGAAACTCTTCGACTTCTCTACCTTGAGATATTTTTTTACTATTAACCACTTTTGAAATAGCTAAAATTTCTTTAGATCCGATTGTTGGACGATTATGTGGAATCATTTTTTTAAATTTTTTTTATAGTATTTTTTTTTAATAATAGGAGGATTCCCAACTACTAACGAGTATGGTGGTATTTTGATATCTTGAAGAATAGTACCAGCACCAACTACTGAATTATTGCCTATTGTAACACCTCCTAGAATTACTGAATGAGAGCCTACAAAAACTTTATCTCCTAAGATTATGGGTTTTTTAGTTATATGTTTTTCTATACCAATACATTTTTTGTGACTATCGGCGACATTAATAGATACAAATGAAGCAATATCACAGTGACTACCTATAGAAATTTTTGAACCCTTTGAGTTTATTTCAGAAAAACCACCAATATAAGTGTTTTTACCTATTTTTGGTTTTCCATTAATCCAAACAAGAGGATGATATTTATTTTTTTTATTATCAATTAATTTAAAAAAAAGATCTTCAAAAATTTTTTTATTCATTATTTTTTAAAATTAAATATTTTAAGTGCGTTTTTACTAAAAATTTTTTTTCTTGTATCTATCGAAATTTTTAGTTCATTAATTTTTTTAATTGGGAAGCTTTGATTAAAACAATGATTAAAAGGATAGTCAGTTCCAAATAATAAATTCTTTGAATTAATTTCACTAGAAAATTTTACCATATCCATTGTTTTACTCACAGATGTAATGAAATATACATTTTTAATAATTTTTTTAATTTTTGGCATCAATGCATAAATTGTTAATAAACCACCTAGATGAGGAATTATCACTTTTAAATTTTTGTTTTTTTTTAAAAAGGATAAAGTTCTAAACGGAGAATCTCCATTAAGTGTTTGTGTCGGATGAGCTGTGTAAATTTTTAAAAACATTTTTCTTTTTTTAATTATATTGATAATAGGTGTTAATTTTTTATCATTAATATTGATATTCTGCCATTTAGGAATTATTTCAACACCAAGATATTTTTTTTTATCTAAATTAATAATGTCTGAAACTGCTTTTTTAATATTGTGAGTGGGAACATTGTAAAAACCTAAAAGTCTATTTTCATATTTATCTAAACAATATTTAACATATTCATTATTTGCTTTTAATGCTCTTCTATTTACCCATGCTAATCCACTTATAACAGCATATCGGATTTTATTTTTATTCATGGATTTAATTAAAGATTCAACATTCCAAAGTTTAATTGCTTTTTTAATTGACCTATCTTGATAAATATCTCTGATAGGCCCTTCATTAGAATTCTTTAAATAATTTAGATTTCTACCAGCTTTGTGGACTACACGTACCTCACAATCAATTACTGTGTATTTCATCATATAGAAAGCATTTTTAACCTTAATATTTCTTTTTTACTATTAAATAATTTGTGTGTGATTGGCTTGTTAAAACTTTTTGATTAGTGTTTGGTTTATAACCAATAAATTCTACAATATCTAATTTTTTAAATTTCTTTATCTCATTTAAAATAATATTTTTTTCATACCAGGTATGTTTAGCTTCTGGAAAAAAGTTAGTCGAATTAAATTTTTCCCAATTTTTATTTTTAAAATCCATTATTAATAATCCATTTTTTTTAAGTAATTTGCTAGATTTGCTGAATATATTATGAAGTGTAATATTTGATTTTGACATAACACCTATGCATGTAATTAAGTCAAAATTATTTTTATTATATTTTAAAAAATCTATATTAAAAAATTTTATTTTAAATTTTTTATTTCTTTTTTTAGCAATATTAAAAAGTTTTTCAGAAAGCTCCAAACCAATTGGATTAATTTCTGGGAATTTTTTTTTAACTATGAACTGTAAGTTTCCAGTTCCAGAACCAACATCTAGCCAATCTTTTATATTTTTGGATATAAATTTATCAATTATAAAATTATAACGATTATTCATTGATTTTTCAGATCCCCATCTTAATTTTTTAAAATCTTCCTTTTCATTTGCAGAATAATTATATTCATTTTTTATGTCTGATACCGTATATGGAGTATTTTTTTTATCTATTAACAGAAAATAATTGCAGAGATCTGCTGCTAGCTTCTTTGATCCGTACAAAAATAAATCATTTTTTATTAGACGATGATTTGTTATATTTTTTTTTTCTTCACGTTGTATTGCTTTAGTCAATTTAATGTCTGTTACATCCTTATAAAAACCTAAATAATTTATTGAGGTAAATTTATTCATCTCTTGACCTAATATTTTTTGGTTGTTGGCTAAAGCTAAACAAATAGTTGGCGTATTTTTTGATTTTAGTTCATACAGCATGCTACCTGCTGAAGAAATTGCATATTTAGCTTGTGACATTAATTTACTAATATCTTTAGGATTATGATGGGCTATAATTTGTTTATTGTCTTCCCATTTTTTAATATTTCTGATGTTTTTGTGACCTGGCCCATATACAACATTAATATTCAATATTGATTCTTTTAATAGAGCTTTAATTAATCTATCTATTTGATTCGTAGGGTCGCTACCCCCCACACATAAAAAAATATTATTTCTCTTTTTAAATTTTCTTTTTTTTAAAAATTCATCTCTCAAAATAATGTATTCTTTTCCAGACCAAACTTTTAGGTTGGTAGGATATTGTGATTTGTGTGCATAAATATTTGGATTGATTACACCAATAACATTATTGGGTACTTTAAATTCGCAATCATCAAAAATTACAATTTTTTCATAAAATTTACGTAAATTTTTGTAATATATTTCTCCATAATAATACTTATCAACAATGCAAACATCTGCTTTTGGATAATTCTTTTTTATATTGTCATTTTTTATCCAATATTTTGTGCTTGTAAATTTTATATCGAATGTATTAACAATCAATAAGGCTTTATGGCCTTTCTTGATAAGTTTTTCTGCTAGTATTTTACACCTATTAAAGTGCCCATAACCAAGTTTTGATGAAAAACTTGTCAAAAGTACAAATTTTAACTTTTTACTCATTGTATTGATAAAAACTATAACCCAACTCTAATTATGCATGACCATCTTGGGCTTCCTAATTTTTTAGGAGCTGTGCCGTGCTGTACATATTTTCCAATTGTTAAAAGTTCTCCTGTAGAAAATGTTTTTTCAAAAGTTTGTTTTTTCCAATAATTTTGATTTTTTAAAATATTATATTTTCTTTTATCTAGTACATGTGTTAGCGGTTTATTTATTACTTTTTTTGATACCAATAATCCTCCATAAAGTTTTTTAATTTCATGTAAAGAAATCCAAAATACTAAAAATGATTTTGACTTCATGCCTGGGTATTCCTGATGGATGGGATAAGTTCTCAATGAAGATTTTTCTATAACTCTTAAACCTTTTGTAAGAATTCTAATCTTATTTTTTTTAAACATTTTCTTTGCAGTTTTTAAAACTTTAGGTATTAAAATTGACTGTATAGTTTTTAGCTTATTAAATTTATTATAAATGTCCGTCCACTCTTTTTTTTTTTTTATAAACTCATAGCATGCATTCATTTTGGATAAATTCGTTTTTTTTAATAATTTATTATCTATTTTTGTTAACATCAAATTATGAATCTCCAACAAGATTGCGTTAACTTCTGATTTTGATATAAAATTTTTCTTTGAATATATTTTTCTACTTATGTGGTCTTCATTCATACTTTCTACCCAACTCAAAAGCTTCAGCCGCCTTAGAACCTACTACTGCGCCTCTCCATTCAGCAAGTGTTTTAATTCCAGCTAATGATCTTGGATGTGGAGATTTTTTTAATTCAGATTTGTAAAATTTTAATGCCTTAATTTTGAGATTGATTGTAGAGCTTATGTCAAAAAACCAATTAGGTGAAAATAAATTTTTCTTTGAAGAAATTTGCCATTCTGTACTTGATGGGATTTCAAAAAATAATAAAGTTTTCACATTATTACTTTTTTGTGGTCGGCATGCAGTAATAACAGCCTTACTAATCTTTTGGTGATCAATATTTAGATCACCCCAATGATGGGTAAAAATAATATTTGGTTTAATCTTTTTGATTTTTTTTTCAATAACTCGTGTTATCTTTAGTAGTGGAATCTTATCAAGCTGGTTGTCAGGAAAATTTTCAAAATCAGGTTTGTTGATACCAAGTAAATCACACGATAATTTGCAGGCTTTTCTTCGCAGAATAAGATTTTTTTTTAATACCTTATCTTTAAGGTTTCTAGAGCTAACACCGTCTGAAATAATTAAGACATCAACATTATCGCCATTTTTAGACATTTTTGCTACAGTTCCACCACAACCTAACACTTCATCGTCTGGGTGCGCAGCAATTATTAGGATATTATTATTATTTTTCACTTTGTTTAATTAATTTATACTTTAATTCCGCTTTTTTCCAATCGTCAATTGTGTCAATATCTTGAGCCAAATGACTTTTGATATTAATAATTAATGAATTTTTTGAAAAAATCATTTTTTTTTTAACCCAGGCATTAACTGTACCCCAATAAAATTGTCCAGCATCATGATAAGTTTCTTCTAAATCTTGACTATTATATTTATAAAATTTAGGAAAAATCATTTTAAGTTTATTCTTTTTTAATGAAAATGCACGCTGGATTGGGTAATCATATTTAGTTGCTGAAAATATATAGTGCATTTTTTTTTTTTTTATCTTATTAAAACCCATAATCAGGTCTGCTGATCTTATAAACGGAGCAGTTGCACTAATACAACAAACATAATTACGTTCTTTTATTTCTAATTTTTTTATTGTGTGTTTTATTACTTCATCAATTCCAATTTTATCATTTGAGTATTTCTTTGGTCTTAAAAAAGGTATTTCTGCTCCATATTTTTTTGCAATTTCAGCTATTCTTTTACTATCTGTAGAAACTATAATTTTATCAAAGATTTTAGATTCCTTTGCTACCTTTAATGACCAATAAATGATTGGGAAACCAAAAAAAAGTTTTGTGTTTTTATTCAATATTCTCTTGCTGCCAGACCTTGCTGGTATAATTGCTATATTCATTTTAAATTCTTTTTACAAATTTTTTCAATACTATTTATTACTTTATAAACTTCATATTTTCTTAAACTATAATAGATGGGCAGAGAGATTTCTTCCTTATAAAAATTTTCTGATACTGGAAAATTACTCTTTTTGAATTTAAACTTTTTTTTATAAAATGGGTGTAGATATGTCGGTATATAATGAACCTGTAATCTTATGCCTACTGCAAGCATTTTCTTTAAAAATAAAGATTTTGTTATTTTGAGTTTATTAAATTTTATTAATAATGGATATAAATGAAAAGAATGTAAATTATTTTCATTTATTTCTGGTTTTTTAAATATATTGCTATTAAAATTTTGTGAATATATTTTAGCAATTTGATTTCTTTTTTTAACAAACTTATCAAGTTTTTTAAGCTGACTAACTCCTAGCGCAGATTGAATATCTGTTAATCTATAATTATATCCTATTTCTATCATTTCATAAAACCATGAAACATTGCTTCTTTTAATTCCATGTGATCTTAGCCTATTAACTTTACTATAAAGTTTTTTATCATTTGTTAAAATTGCTCCTCCTTCACCAGAGGTTATATTTTTCACTGGATGATAACTATGTATAACTACATCAGCATATTTTATTGCATATTTTGTATCTTTTTTATAACTCGCCCCTAAAGCATGACAATTATCATTTATAATTTTAATTTTATATTTTTTTGATATTTTTCGTAAACTACTCCAATTAGCTGGGTTACCTGCAAAATCTGTCACAATAATTGCTTTGATTTTTTTTTTTTTTTTTAGATAAAATATAATTTTTTTTTCAAGTTTAAATATATCTATATTGTATGTTTCTTTATCTATATCGACAAAATCGGGACTTGCCCCAACATAAAGTGCTGAATTTGCCCCTGATATAAAACTAATTGGAGAACACAGGATAGTATCATTTTTACCCCAACCAAGAGCAATAGCTATTAAATGTAATGCAGCTGTTCCATTTGAAACCACAGAGCAATATTTAGAACCAAATTTTTTTTTAATTTCAGATTCAAATTGAATTACTTTTGGACCTTGTGTCAACCAACCACTTGAAAGTGTTGAAAGGATGGCTTTTTTATCTGCTTTATCGATAAAATGTTTACCGTAGGTTATCATATATATCTTTTATTCATCAGAAACATTTTTTTTAATAAGAGTCTTAAGTTCCTTGATTGATAAAAAATTTTTATTATTTTTACTATTATAACTAAAACCAATTTTACAAGGCTTTGCCATGTTTTTATTTTTTTTCATGAAATATTTTTTATTTAAATTGGTATATTGAGAGTCTGGTATGATTATATAATAATCTTTAAACTCCATTGCATTATAAGAGTCTGACTCTGTTATCATTTCTTCATGCAATTTTTCACCTGGACGAAGTCCTATTATTTTTGGTTTAATATTTGGTGCAATTGCTTTTGCTAAATCTAAGATTTTAAATGATGAAATTTTTGGAATAAAAAGTTCACCTCCTTGCATATTTTTTAAAGATTTGAAAACAAAGTCTACACCTTCGTTTAGAGTAATGCTAAACCTAGTCATATTTTCATCTGTTATCGGTATAAAATTTTTTTTTTTACATTTTAAGAAGTAAGGAATTACCGAGCCTCTGCTACCCATAACATTCCCATATCTCACTACTGAAAATTTAATATTTTTACTTCCCTTAAAATTATTAGCTGCAATAAATAGTTTATCAGATGCTAATTTTGTTGCACCGTAAAGATTGATTGGCGCAGCAGCTTTATCTGTACTTAAAGCGATCACTTTTTTTACATTAGTTGATAATGATGCATCTATAACATTTTGACTTCCAATAATATTGGTCTTAACTGCTTCAAATGGGTTATATTCCGCTATTGGAACATGCTTTAGAGCGGCTGCATGAACAACTATATCTACCGTATCCAAGGCTTGTCTTAATCTTGGTAAGTCTCTAATGTCACCAATAAAATATCTGATAGTTGTATTTTTATTACCTGGAAAAATTTTTTGCATTTCAAACTGTTTGAGTTCATCTCTGCTATAAACAATGATTTTATTTGGTTTATATTTGTATAATAATTTTTCAATAAATTTTTTTCCAAAAGAGCCTGTTCCCCCAGTAATTAATATTGTTTGATTTGTAAACATTTGTATTTTTAAGTTTTTAATAAATTTAAAATAGTTTTATAGTTAATTATATCAATTATAAAATGAATTTGACATTTTTAAATTTTCTTATAGGTATTATGTATACTGAAATGCATGGTGGGAAATCAATGTGAAATTCATTGGCTCTTCCTGGAACCGTAAAGTCGGAGCGCCACCCAGTAAAGCCCGTTGTTGAATGATGGCCAGGAAAAGTCTAATTCTACTATGAAAAATAAGCATCGGCATTAAATTAACTGGTTTAGAGCTAAAGCTCTTAATCCTTGGAATAATGTGAGGTTGCTAATGAGGATATTATTTTTAAGTCTAATTTTATTTTTTAATTTTTTTGAATTTGCAAAAGTTTATGCAAAAGATATTCCAATTATCGTTATTTCAGCTGGTAAATCACCCCAATCAAAGAACACTGTAGGCAGCGACGTTACAGTTATTGATAGAAAAACTATAGAAAATTCAAATGAGTATTTTATTGGTGATATTTTAGATAATAATTTAAATGGAATGAATCAATTTCAAAATGGAGGATATGGAGCTGTTGCGGGGATTCAATTAAGAGGTCAGCCTAAAAGATATACAACTGTTTATATTGATGGTGTTAAGGTTTCAGATCCTTCTACTCCATCTAATGATTATTATTTTAATAATTTAGTATCTGGATCCTTTGATAGGGTTGAAATCTTAAAAGGAGCTCAAAGCTCACTATATGGTAGTGGTTCATTAGCAGGAACAGTTCAATTATTTTCAAAAAAAGGGCAAGAAGGGCATAACAATAATATAAATATTTCAGCAGGCTCTTTCAACACACAAAAGGTTGATTTAAGTTTTGATGGAAAATATGACAATTATGACTATTTTGTTGGTTATACCAATTTTGCAACTGATGGCGAGTCAGCAATGACGGATAACTCTGAGAAGGATGGCTATAGAAGTGATAGTTTAACAATGAACTATGGTTACAATTTTAATGAAAATTTAAGAGTAGAAAGTTATTTATATCATAATGACTCATTCTTAGAATACGATGCTGTAAACAATACGCAAACTGATTCAAATGATGTTACTGATGATCAGTCAACTAGTTATACTGGACGATTAATTTATGATACTGGAAATCTAAAAAATACAATATCTTATAATAATACCTACATTTTAAGAAATACTACTGGCTATAATTTAGCAAAAACAAATTATTATGGTTATAGAGATGCGATTAATTTATTATCAGAATATAATTTTGATTTAGATAATAGAATTATATTTGGACTTGATAATGAATTTGATGCAGCTGAATTAAAAAGTTATTACGCAGGAAACAAATATAAGGAAAGTGATGAGGCAATTTATTCTCAATATTTTGATTTACAACTTCGACTAAGAGAGAATACCTACACTACTTTTGGTTTAAGAAGAGATGATCATACTACTGCTGGAGATTATTACACAGGAAGAGCAACGATAACTTACAAGGTCGATAATAACACAAAATTGAGAGGTAATTTAGGAACTTCTGTGAGATTTCCATCTTTAAATTCTTACCACCATGGACATTCTTTAAAAAATAAAGAAAGTTTGAAAGCAGAAACTGGTAAAAGTATTGATATTGGTATAGAAAAATTTTTTCCAGAAAATAATATTAGCATAAGTGCCACTACTTTTTTCTTAGAATATAAAAATGACATTAAGGGGTGGGCGTCTCATGGAGGAGGTTTACAGTATAGCTATTCAGGTGAGGCTGATGAGTATGTTATTGATAATAGTAATTCAAAAACAGAAAGTTATGGTTTGGAATTTCAAACTAATTGGAAACTTAATAATGACTATGCTTTAGGCCTTGGTTATACAAGAACAGAGTCTTACGATGGTACTACTTGTGATAATCCAGACTCATCAGCGGGTCCAGGATCTGCTGCATGCATTGATGAAATGAATGTTAGAGTTCCAAGGCACCAAATAAATTTAATAGGAACGAAAATTTTCAATAATAACTTATCTCAAACACTTAAAATCAAATATGTGGGTGAAAGAAGAGATTATGGAAACACAAATAATAATTTTGAGGATGTAATACTTTCAGAATATTTAACTGCAGATCTGATTACAAATTATAAATTATTTAATGCTTATAATTTAAACATATCAGCTAAGAATATTTTAAATAAAAAATATTCTGAAGCATATGAATATAAAGCACCTGGTAGATCTGTGAATTTAAAACTGAAAAAACAATTTTAATTCTTAATTATGACAGCATCACCATGCATAAAAATTTGTAAGATAGATCCCAAGACCAATGTATGTATGGGATGTGGTAGAAGCATTAAAGAAATATCAAATTGGTCTAATATGGATGATAAAAAAAAAGAAAATTTGCTTTTAAATTTAAAAGATAGAGCTAATGAAAGATAACTTTAACATCACTACAAATTATAGTCATTCTTAATAATCTTTACTTGTTATAAGAGGTTTATTTTAATATAAAACTAAGAAATGAGTTATTTAAAGATTTCTGTAGGTATATTTATCGCTTTAGCAGCAAGCAGGCTTATTCCACATCCCCCAAATTTTACAACTTTATTAGCATTAACCTTTTACATTCCTGCATTACTAGGATTAAGATATCTTCCAGCATTAATAGTAAGTTTTGCAATAACTGATTTTATTATAGGCTTCCACTATGTAATTCTTTTTACTTGGGGAAGTGTATTTTTTATTGGACTAGTTTCTCAACATTTTTTGAAAAATAGATTATATAGAATTTTTGGCTCATTATTTGGTGCTTTTTTATTTTACATAATCACAAATTTTGGAGTTTGGTCTTTAGGATCATATGGATATACATTTAATGGTTTAATTTTATCCTACACATTAGCTGTCCCATTTTTCATGCATAGCTTGATTTCTACATTTATTTTTTCAGCTATAATAGAAACTGTCTATAAATTTTATAACTTAAAAGTTAAAAATATAAATTAAATTTTGTTGTAGTGTCAGTTAAAACTTAGACCCATTATAACTAATTTAAAATTAGTCTAAATAATTTACTATTTTTTTTACAACTTTTTTGTAGTCATAACAAAATTCTTTATCAATTAAAGAATTTTTTTTTGTTGAAATAGAATTTAGTACTAAATTTTTGAATTTTTCATATTTATGAATTCTTATTTTTTTTGAATTTTTAAGAAAGTGAAAAAATTGAGAATTATTAAAGCCCGGATCTAGAAAGAAACTATAAAAGTTTAATGGTTTCATTTCAAGTATCATGGTCGAAGCCCAACTACATATCATATTTGCATTCATGCAAAGTGAGTAAGAATTTTTATATTTAGGAAATATAATTACACCACTATCTTTTAATAGATTAAGTTCAAAAGAATCAATACTATTCGAATGATGCTTGAACCCAATTGATAAGTTTGGAAGTTCTTTTTTAATTTTTATTAACCAATTAATATGGAGCATATAGTCTTTGTTATGCTCCTTATAAGTGTCGAGCTGACCATCAGGGTGAAATCCATTTCCTGCTACATATAAGACATCCAGTTTTTTTTTATTTTTTAAATTCACTTTTTTTTTATTAGCATGCATAAAAAAAGATCCCACTATCAAATTTTTACTAATCCTCGATTTTGTTTTCTTTTTATTTGGAGTAGTATTTGAACCTAAGCAAAAAAAATTATCTGCATCAAAGAAGAAGCCCATGGTATGCATTGACAAGATATTTTTTTGTATAAGAGATACTTTAAGACCATGATTTAATTTAAAGTAAAAATTTTTTATATTATTTGACATATAATATTGGTGCATAATCAAATGATTTGCATTAATCGAACGAAATAGAGTTTTGTAATAAAAAATATTATCTATAATTTTAATTAAAAAATAACAAAAATTAAAATTATGTTTAAATGAAATATAAATGCTGAAAAAAAGTAAATTAAATATCTTCAGACAGTCGTTAAAAGTTATGGAATATCCTTTATATCTAGGTTGAAAAATTACATTCTGTTGCTTATAAAAAGATTTGTTAGTTGTTCTGTATATAATTCTTTTTTTGTCATAAAATTTATAAAATTCATTATAAAGGTCCATTTCGGTTTGAGTCTCAATATTGTCAAATAAAACTTGATATTTTTTTGTTTCAAATAGTTTTTTTTTAAATATGAAGATAAATATTGTATAAAAAATTACTAAGCAAAAATAAAATGGTAAATAGAGTAAAGAGATTTTTTTATCAAATTCACAAGTTTTAAGATTAAAAAGATCATTAATATTTTTTTTAATATAAAATATTAATTCATTATTTGGTAAATCAAAAAAAAACTTTTTTTTTAAATCTTTATTTAAACTTGAAGCAATTTTTTCAATAAATTGTAGTAAAAATTTATTTTTTATAACTATATTTTTATTTTTAAGTTTAGTTAAATTTTTCCACATTTAAATTTGGTTAGACATTGTTGTACTTTTTCATGTTTGTCATTTGTATTTCAGCTAACTGAAAGTCAATTTTTGTATCTATATCAATAGATTCAATTTCACTAATTTCAAAAAAAAAATTTTTTTTAGCTATGCGACTCTTTTCTTTAAGAAATGACTCTTTCTTGAAGCAATAAAAACCTGATTCTACTACTATTGGTTCTAAGAATTGAGTTCCGATTAATTTATTATAAGTATGGTTTACTTCTTTATTCTTGTACCAAAATCTATTGTAAATTTTACGAATAGGTGTGACTGAATTATACGTACTATTTTTTTTTAAAAGATTAACAGCTTTATTTAAACTAGAAATTTTGACAAAAGGATTGGTAACCAATAATTCTATTACAATTTTATTGGGTATATGTTCTAAACAATTCTTTAAAAGCTCATTACCTTGAGCATTAGAAAGATTTAAAAATAATGGCCTTTGTATAAAATTAAAGCCATATTTTTTTGATTCTTTTGCAAATATTTTACTTGAAGAGTCTATATAAATATCAAAAAATTTTTTTTGTTTACTTAATTTATCAAAAGTATGAAGATACAATGGCTTTCCACATAGTTTTTTAAAATTTTTATTTTTTATTCTTTGACTTTTTTCTTTTAAGTGAACGATTATTGCTGGCTTCATAATTTAAATCTGGTTTTTCCAATCAATTATTATTGATCTAAAATTTTTGTCAATTTTAATTGACCTCAAAAACATTTTACCACAACCCTTGCTTAAAATTATATCTAAAAACTTTTCTTTATATATTTTTTTATCTTTTAAGAGACATTTAATAAATTTGTTTATATTCAAATTATATTTTTGGACTTTGATAATTGTTTTTAATGGTTCTGATAATTCAGTATATTTTTTATAACTTAAAAATTTTAATTTATATGAAATATAAAATGCAGCATCCATCCCATATGCTACAGAAATTCCATGTTTAATTTTAAAGTTAGTGGATCCCTCTATTGCATGTCCTACAGAATGTCCAAAAGCAAGAAGCTCTCTTTTATTAGTCTCGAATTCATCTTGTTCTATAATTTTTTTTTTCATCATTAATGAACTTAAAATTAAATTAAATATTTTTTTTCTATCGTTAAAATATTTTTTTATTGAAAAAAAAGACTTTTTATTACCAAGTGCTAATATATGTGAAATTTCTCCCAAACCAGAATAATAATCTTTGTAATTCAATGAAGCTAAAAAAGAATTTGCAATATAAATTTTTTGGGGGGGGTAAAAATTTCCAAGTTGGTTTTTAAATTTATTTATATTTACTGATGTTTTTGATCCTATGCAGCTATCACCTTGACTAATTAAAGTTGTGGGAAAATAAATCCATTTTATTCCTCTAAATAAAATTGACGAAATAAATGCTGAAATATCCTGTATAACACCACCTCCAATAGAAATTATAAATGATTTTCTATTTATTTTTTTTTTAAGTAAATCTAAAATTATTTTTTTAATATTTGAAAGTTCTTTTTTATCTTCGCCTGCTTTTACTATGATAAGTTTATTTTTGTTAAATTTAAGTTTAGATAAATATTTTTTATATACAAAACTATCAATAATGAAAAAATTATTATTTTTCTTAATCAATGGATTCAGTGTATTTTCAATATTAACTATAAATTTTACATCATAGTAATTAAATTTCGATTTTATGCTAAACTTCATATCCAGATGTGAAGCCACCATCAACGACAATATTTTGTCCATTAATATATTTATCTATCTCAACTAAATATTTAACTAGATTTGAAATATCCTCAGGTTTTCCAAGTCTTTGCATTGGAATTGTCTTTTTTAAATTCAATATTGATCTTTTAGACAAATTTTTTTTTGTTAAATCAGTTAGAATAACTCCAGGAGAGATCGAATTTGCAGTAATGTTGTATTTTGAATACTCTAAGGCTAAACTTTTTGTCAAGGAAATTAGAGAACTTTTAGTTAATGAGTATACAAGTCTAAATTTATTAGGGGTTACTCCCCAAATTGATGATATGTTTATAATCTTTCCAAAATTCTTTTTTTTCATTCCTACAATAATATTTTTAGTTATCAGAAGTAAGTTTTTTTGATTAATGTTGATCATTTTTTCAATATCATTATCACTCAAGTTATGAAATTTTCCTACTAAATTAATGCCAGCATTATTTATTAGAATATCAATATTTACACTTTTAATTTTATTAATAAATTTTTTTACTGATTCAGTATTATTTAAGTCTAGTTGAAAATGTTTTTTAGATTTATTATTTTTTGTACCAGTTATATAAACATCAAAATTTTTTGTTAAAGCCTTAGCTATTGAATATCCAATTCCACGTGTGCCACCTGTGATAATGACTTTTTTTTTCAAAAAAAATTAATTCCTTTTTTTATACCCATTGATTGCCGGGCACTTATAACCTATCTGGTAAACCATTTCGTAAAATAGCATAAAAACTAGTAGCTCTGCCGAATGAAAATACTTTAAACCCAAGTTAATTACTTTAGTTTTATAATTCTTATTTTTTTTATGCTGGGCAGTTAATAAAACATTATCAAAATTTTTTCTTTTTTTTGACCAGTTTATGGCGTTAACAATATTCTTTGAAGTTCCTGTTGCTGAAAAACTTAGAAGTAGAGATTTTTTTTTTTTATCTGCATACAAATCTAACCACTTAGCAAAAATATTTTCATAGCCAGCATCATTTGCAATAGATGTAATATAAGCAGTACTATCCAATGAAAAAACTTTTTTTTTTGTTAATCTTGCTAAATCAACTGCTGCATGTGTGGCTACAGCCCAGTTGCCACCATTTCCTATAATATAAATATGCTCTGCTTTTTTAAATTTTTCAATTAGAAATGTCCAATTTGGAGTATTTATTATTTCTCCAACTTTATTCTCAATATTTTCAAAGTTGCATAGTGGTTTAATACTTTTCATCTTTTTTCTATTTTATTTTTTTATAGTTTCGTTTTAACATTAAAGAATTTCATTCCAAATATATATTTAAATTATTTAGTCGCATGAATTACATCATGAGATAAATTTTTATTCTTCTTATTTAAAATTATTTATATAATATTTTTTTAAAATTTTTTTCAGTGCATAAATCAAGCCAATTGAGCTATTAGTACTGGTCAGCTACACGCATTACTGCGCTTCCACATCCAGCCTATCAACGTGGTG
>Ga0209534_10000414_pt1 | contig 50597 bp, 53 predicted proteins | sample COG_07_FD_184751 | JGI IMG/M metagenome (GOLD analysis project Ga0209534, IMG submission 184751) | Pelagic Microbial community sample from North Sea - COGITO 998_met_07 (SPAdes) (version 2) | ecosystem: Environmental > Aquatic > Marine > Neritic zone/Coastal water | place: Helgoland, sampling...
TTTTTTCTAATTGATTGTTTTTTTAATGCCATATTATTCTCTTTTATAATCATCTTCGATTCGGACAATATCGTCTTCACCAAAATATGTTCCTGTTTGTACTTCTATAAATTGTACTACTCCACCTGTTTCATTCCAAGCTCTATGTTTATCTCCTAAACCAATTTTTATTGATTGCCCAGGTCCTCTAAATACTTTTTCACCATCTAAAATAATTGTTAAATTACCTTTAACCACAGTCCAAATTTCTTTTCTTTTGTGGTGATATTGATATGATAACCTTTGACCAGGTGCTACTGTTATTCTTTTTACCTTACATTCAGGAGCATCTAATAATACTTCATACATACCCCAAGGTCTACTTTCTATTTCCATTATATTTCTTTCATTACTTTATCTAATCTCTCTTGAAGTAGGGTAAATGTAGGGCCTACTACCTCTTCCCAAAAGTTTCTATCATAGTCTTCATCTTCTTCCTCAACCATTTCTTCCCATTCCTCTTTATCTAGGTCATAATGTTCTTCCTCAATTATCTGTCCATAATAAACTTCAAAAACACCTATTGGATTATAAGCCTCATCCCAATATGAACCAAACACCCTAACTTCTTTATCTTCATCTTTATCAAATTCAGCTAATTGTCTATATATCTCCAAAATCATATCTGATGGTGGGTAAGAAGCTGATTCTAATTCAAAAACTACCTCGCTGCTACCTTCTGTATCATCGTGTTCAGATATACCATAATCATACCCCTCGTAAAAGCTTACCCATTTAGAGCCAACTTTATCAATAAACAATTCTGCATCTGCTCCAAATTCATCTGCGATGTGTGGTTTGTCGTTTTCAGTATTTGGGTATCTTCCGTCTACACAATTTTCCCATCGGTTTACAAAGTCTTGGATTGCTTCTTTTGAAGCTTGCATTTTAATTTCTGTTCTACAAATATTTGCCATATTATTCTACTACAAATTCATTATTAAAAATTTCTTGGATTTCAAAAAATTCATCTAAAAAGTCTTTAGTATATAAAAATACATTTCCTTTATAAACAGAATTTTCAACGTATCTTTGTTTAAAGGGTTGTTTTTTTAATTGTGCGTAAGCATTTAATCTTAATCCTGTTCCGTCTTTATCTGCGTGACCTTGATAATCGAAAAGTGACATCATAACTGTTTGGTTTTTAAATTATTGATTTCTCTAAATTTAGTTGTATTATAAAGTACATCGAAGTAATTTATATCTTCATATTTAATATCAAAAAAATCATTCATATTAGCATTTGGTTTGTAATTCATACCATTGCTATTATATCTGGTTCCATCTAAGGCTGCCATTACTGGGTTTGAAGTATCAATTGATTCTATTCTTGATGGGAACCCATTATCATACCACCCAAATTCTTGTGGTATTGAGCAACCTAGTAAATGAAATTTAACATCTTTTAAATGGTCTAATTTTAATAAGCCTTGTACAAATCGTACTCTACCTAATGCTTTCCCCATATCTCCATTATTATGTGGGAAGAAATCATTATACCAAGTAGCACCGTAAGATACACATAATTTATCGTAACCTAATTCTCTTAATAACCCAGCACATAAATAGGCGTCGTTTTTGTCCTTACCTTGGATTACTGCTATCTTCTTAGTTTTTTCGGGGAATTCAAATTGTAACCAATATTTGGCTTGTGCTGCGGTTTTATGACAATCCATCCAAACATCAGGTACCATAAATTCATCAGGTTCTAATTCGTTAACCCAATATTTTAACCTATCATAATCATATGCTTCTCCTAATTCATGAAGTGAATTATCCATTATAACATAACGTCCTTCAGCTTTTTGTTTATAGAAGAAATTTTTGTAATCCTCGTCTATATCTAATAGATGAGGTAAACAATAATCATAATCATTAAAAACTTGTGATGCCTTTAGTAAACATCTAGGTACTTCATGTGATACTTTCATATTTTAAATATATTTCCTTGACTTGTTAATTTACCAAATTTTCCATCAGTAACCACAGAACCGTTTGAGAATATAGTATCTAAACCATATACCTTTCTAGTACCTGTATTTACTATTTCTTTGTTGTTGTGGATATGACCAAATAATACCAATATAGGTTCTACTTCTTTTATCCGGTTCATTAGTGACTTATCACCACAAAATTCTAAAACATTATATCTATCATAAGATAAATCTAACACCCCTCGTGGTGGACCATGACAAATAACAATATTAGCATCATCTGGGATTGCTCTTCCCCAAATTCTATCTAACTTATTTCTAGCTTTCATAAAAGCCCACTGACCAAATTGAGGAGTATGTGGGGATCCAAAGATCTTAATACCTTCTATTTCATAAGTTTCGTTTTCTAAATATACAATACCGTGATCATTAAAATCTACTTTAGTTACTAACTTCTTTTCAATTGAAGTATCATGGTTACCAGCAACATATACTTTATATTTTATGTCTAAACTGCTAAACCAATCAATAAATCCTCTTACTTCAGGTTCATTGTTATAAGGGTCTCTTGGGTTACTACAATCTCCACTATGAATAACCATATCAATACCTTCTGGTATTTGTAGTAATTCATGATATCCATGGGTATCACTAATGTGCCAAATTTTCATTTATATAACTTTTTTAGGTCGTCCTCTACGCTTTAAAGGGTAGGGAATATGGACTATTCTATACTTATCTTCTATAATATAATAAAGATCTATCAGTTCTCCACTACATTTTTCAATTTCTTCATAAACTTGTTCTTCATTACATCTAAAATGGACAGTAAATGCTTTTATTAACATTTCTAGTTTACCATTTTCGTCTTTTTCAAAATCTTCAAGTAAACGTTTTCTACGAGAACGTAATAAAGATGTTTTTTCAACATATTTTCCTATATCCTCCCCACATTCTTCAGCAATATCATTCATTTCATGTTCACACCAATCTGCTTGATATTTGTAATGTGAATAATCAAAATCACCATTTAATATACGATCACGAAATAATGATCGGTTACACAAAGGTTTATTTGGATTATCATACATTCTCCACCACCTAAAAGCGTTGTAGTTTAGTTTACGTAATTTAGAGAATTTTTTTTCTAATTGTTCTCTCGATGTTACTGGGCTATATGGGCTATGCATTATCCTCTGTTGCATATTATTTCAACTTCATTTCCTTTAAATTTAAACCCAATAACCTCCAAGGGGATTTTACCACCTTCTATATGATCCCTCATAATTTTATTTAACTCAAAAGATCTAAAAGGAACAATTACTTGATCCCCTATATCAGAACCTTCCTTCCAAAAAACATCTTGTTCAAATTTGCTTTCTAGTGGTGTTGGTTCAATTATAGGTTTTTCTATAATTTTAGCTTGAGGGGGTGTTGGTTTTTGTGGGGGTTCAACATTATTATATTTCATAACCTTTATTGTTTTTAATTATACCTAAATATACGACTCCCTTTTCAGGGAGCCTAATTTTTTATAAGTTATCTCTTTCTGAGTTTTTCATTAACATCTGGCTAGTACGTGCAATACCAAAATTTACATTACCGAAATGTTTTCTACAAAAATCCATAGTACCTTCACTATCGAATTCAAAATGATGACCACCCATTGATGTTACTGGATGCCATTTAGTTTCCCAACCATCGTGCATGAAAGTTACCCATGCCATTTCTTTATTTAAATCTACTATCATAACCTTTATTTTTAATTAATGAATGAAACTTCATATCCCACTTATATGTGAATATACGAACCCTACCCAGGGTAGCCAAGCCTTATACGCATTACTTTTAATAAGTTTTTGTAGTACTATCTCCAGATTTCGGGAGAAATTTACTTATATAGTTTTTTAAATCTTCTTCTTTTCCATCCCTTCGAACTAATTTATAAGTTGGGTCTACTTCTATTTTATCTGCTTCTGCATTATAGTGTTCCCCATCATTTCCATTTTGACCTATAATATCCATTCTCTTTTCTGCTGCCTCCCAATCAAAATTTTCTTTTGCATCCTTAAGGGATTGATTAGGCTCAGGAGTAGGTATATCATCTAAATATTCTTCAGCATCATAAGTCTCCTCGTTAATAAACTCATCCCAACCATCATCCTCTTCAAATTCCCCATATAGGTTTTCTTTGTATTTCTTTTTAGGGTATGCCTTATCAAAAGCAAAGTTAGCAGCTACTACTAAAGATATTGCTAAAGGATCAAACACAAATATTATAATAAGTAATAACACATTTATAATTTTACCCATTGGATAACCCGTCAAACTCGATAGATACTGCAGTGGTCCTAACTCACCAGCTACCTCGGTATTATTATCAAGTTCCAGTACTTGTAATTGAAATTTCTGGAGACTATCCGATGCAACTATTCTTTTTTCTTGTGCATTTTTTCTATTAGTTTCCTCAATATTAATCCTACTCTGCGCCATTCTAAGTTCAGTAGTGGAGATTGTTGTTCTAACGCCCCCAGATACCGAGGTGTCTCGTACTTGGATGGATGAAGCTTTTGCATTAGATAAAGTACTAATATTGCTAGAGATTCTTTCAATTTCCTCATCATATCGTGTTACATCATTTTGGTAAAAATCAATTTTCTTTTGGATAAAACCTTTTTGGTTTTCAACTGCTGATAATTTGGAGTATGTTTCTTGATAAGCTGCACTTAAAAAACCATAAATACCCATACTAGTAATTAATACTAATATTATAGTAGCAATAGAAAGGTAAGTTCGTAAAGTTTTATTGATTGTACCCCAATATTGGTACAAAAGTGAAGCTGTAACTAGTTTAGCGAATTCTAATGACCCAGCCATTACAATAACTTCTAAGCTTGCTCCCGCAAATAATTTACTTAAACCACTAACTGAATAAAATGCAGCTGAAGCGCTAACTGATAGAGCAGAAAAAGCAATAAGAAAAGGAAACATTCCTTTTTTAATTTTACCTAGTACCCCCATTGTATTGTGTTGCGTGTCCTTCATTTATTAAAGTTTGATTAATACTAATTTCTTCTTCTATAAAAATTTCACCTAGACATCTTCCGAATTTACCCACACCATGAGATTTTAAGGTAAATAAAAAGTCATTACTTTCTATTAATTCATTAAGTCTAGCTTTAGCGGCTAGTCCTAATTTTTTTTCTTCTAAATCTCTAGTTCTTGATTCTGGGGCGTCTATACCCATCATTCGAATTCTTACTTTTTTCCAAGTATTAAATCCTAAGTCTACTAAAGCGTCAATGGTATCCCCATCGACAACTCGATCTAATTTTGCGTTATATGTATACATGGTGATAAATATAAGAAAAATTTATCTATAAGCCAAATAATTATGCGTAATCCTTGTAAGTTATAGTAACTTGACCTCCATTTACTAAAACATCTGCTATAGGTGGGTAAATTCTTCTATAAGCATCCGTGGAAGAACCTAAAAACCCATTTTCTGTAATATTTTGATTTTGGGAATCTCCTACTAAGAGGCATCCTTCTGTATTATCATCAGTATTTCCTATATGGATTAAAATATATTCAAATCCAGGGACATCTCTAACCCAAAGCATACCTTTATTAAAATCAGTACCAAATTTATCATCATATCTTTGGTTGAATCCTCCTTCTGTACGAAGAGTTACATTGTATGTACCAGCTGGTATTCTTGTTTCACCACTTATTTTAACTTCACGAAATTCATCTTCTAAAGTAAAACATAAAAACTTACGTTTATCTGTAACATCAAATAATGCTCCTAATGTAGAATCACTATCTGAACTAAATCTTAAAACCTCTAATTTCATATTACTGTCTTTTTTTAAATATACTACCTAATTCAGCAATTCCAAAACTACCTAGGGTAATAAATAAAAACGAATCATATATAAATTCATTAATTACTAAATCTTTACCTAAGTATCCTGTTACTAAATCTACAATTGCGAATATACTCATAATAGCAAATGAAGCAAAACCTACTACAGTTTTTTCATTTATATCGTTGCTATCTTTAAAAATATCTCTAAATGCCATCCATTTTTGTTTTAATTTATTTAACATAAGGTAACTTTTTGGTGAAACTTGCTTTATTATACATTCTGTAACATTTATATGCTATTTACTAGCGTTTTCTATTTCTAATTGTTTAACTAACGTCTCTAACAATTTGACGTCTTGAAGTAAGTAATCTAGTTTTAAATCCTGCTTTATATCATCAGGTAAGGATCCCATTTCCCCTCGTGGCCATTTTATCCTGAACTCTGTGTTAAATTCTACTTGATCTTCTGTACGGAGTAGGTCTAGTTCTAATTTCGCTATACGAGCAGTTAATGTAAACCATATTCCAGCGATTGATATTATCCCCATAATTATACCTACAAGTACTTTAATATCTAATGTAACTTTAGCTCCTTCATCTATAGTTATTTCTTGTTTTTTCTCAGTCATATCTAGTTGCTTTATTAAGAGTTAAATAAATGGTTTGATATGTAACCTGCAATTCTACCAGCTCTTATTTGTAAGTGTTCCCACTCATCTTTGGTTAATCGTTTTTTCTTACTAACAAAATCAACTCCTATATTTCCAATATATTTTTCATCTAATGTAAATAAAGGTATTATATATGTAGATTTTGTACCAACAGATTCTGCTGCTCCTTTTAAACCATAAGTTGCAACCTTTGGATCTTTATAATCATTGATAAAGATTCCTTTACCTCCCATCATATGTTCAAAGGTTTTAGGATAAAGTGAACAAGGTATATTGTTAAAGGTATGTGCAATTGAAGAAACACCTGCTTTTGTTACTTCATAAAATATTGAGAATTTTTGTATTGATTTGCCTGTTGGGTAAAAATTACCACCATTATGGAATTGAGCAATCCAAACCCTATCTCCTTTAAACTCTTCTCTTATTTCTTCGAGTTCGTTACTAATTAAAGAAACACTTGTAATATTTTCTTTAACTACATCTCTTTTTTTATGTTTTTCCTTAAGTAAATACTTTTGTATTATTAAGTAAAGTACAGGTCCTACTACCCCTGTTAAAAATGCACCAATTATTTCCATCATATGGTTATGATTATTTAATATCTATTTCATTACATCTTTTAATAACCATATTTAATTATAACTATGTAAAAAAGGGGTGCTAATGCACCCCTCTTTAATTTCTCTTTCATTATTTTTTTAAAAACTATATTTTTTCTTTTAAGTTGGAAAACCATTTTTTTAACAATTCCCAATTCTTTGTAGCAAATACCCCAAAAGCGATCCCTGCATAAATCTTAAACCCAAAAGACCAAAGAAGTAGACCTGCTACTAACCCTAAAAATCCTTCAATTCCATTTCCTACAACCCAACTCTTAACTGCGTTGAAAGTTTTTCTAAACCAACTAATTTTTACTGGTGGTTTTACGTGTTTTTTTGATTGTGTTTTTCTAGCCATTTTATTAAATTTTAATTAATGTGATTATACATATATGACATCTCGTTAACCATCACAAGCTACACAATCTGCCATTCTTGATCCTAAATCTCCTTTAATAACACTATCAGTTCTTAAATAATAAAAAGTTTTAATACCTAATTTCCACCCCTCTAAATGTACTTGATTAATCCATTTTGGTGAATCATTAACATCAAAAGATAAATTTAATGATTGTGTTTGATCAATGTAACGTTGTCTAATTGCTGCTTGTCTAACCAATTCTAATTGGTTAATTTCAGGGAATGTTAAAAATAATTCTTTTTCTTCAGGAGTTAAAACATTATCTGGTAGACCTTGTGCTGAACCATCCTGTTCTAACATTATATCCCACCATTTATCTTTATCTTCTCCTTTTTCAATTAAAATTTTCTGTAATTCTTTATTTTTACGGATAAATGTTCCTTTAGCGCCATTAAATGTGTAAATGTTTGCTGGTAAAGGTTCAATACCTGCTGAAATACCACCTACAATTACTGAATTTGATACTGTTGGTGCTATCGCTAACAAGTGAGTATTTCTCATACCTGTTCCTCTACACCATAGTGGTTCACCATATTCTTGAGCTAAATCCATTGATGCCCTTTCTGCTTTACCTCTAATATCTGAAAATATATTTTTAGTATGAGCAGTTGATGCAATGGAATTAAAAGGTAATCCTTTTTGTTGTAAAAATGAATGCCAACCCATTACACCTAAACCTAAAGCACGTCCTTTACGAGCGTGGTTATATGTTCTCTGTAATGAACTTTTTCCTGCTGATTTATCTATAAATTCTTGCATTACACCATCTAAAAACCAAGTAGCTAATTCTACAGCATCTGTATCTTTCCATTCATCATATTTTGCTAAATTCATAGAAGATAAACAACAAATAAATGAATGTTCTTCATCTGTAAACAATGTAATTTCAGAACAAATGTTTGTCATAGATACTTCTAAATTGTTTAACCTATAAGCAATTGGGTTATCTTTATTAACATTGTCCTTATACATAATATAAGGTTCACCTGTTTCCATTCTAGATTTTAAAACAGTAGCCCATTTATTCATTGCTTCTGGGTCTCTAGCCTCTAATTTTCTCATAAATGAATCACCTACAACAACACATTGATGTAAATTAAGACATTGTCTGTTAGGGTCACCTTTAGGTCTACGAATTTGTAAAAACTCATCAATATCTCCGTGTTCAATATCTAAATTAACAGATGCTGCCCCTCTTCTAACATTTCCTTGGTTAGTTGCAATAATAGATGAATCAAATATTTTAGCCCAGGGCACTACACCTTCGCTTTTACCATTTCCTGTAATACTTTCTCCACGTTCTCTAATGCGAGATAACGAAATACCTACACCACCACCGGATGCTGTTAACTTCATTAGTTCCGCGTTAGTTAAACCTATTCCACGTATTGAATCAGGTGTATCAACACCAAAACACGAAATAGGTAAACCTCTATCAGTCCCCATATTTGATAAAACAGGTGATGCTAATCCTAACCAACCATTCCACATTATTTTGAAGAATTTATTTGCTAGTTCTGGTTTTTTAAGTCTCATAGCAGCAGCATTAGATACTCTCCTATAAGCTGTTTTTACTGTTTCATTAGGTAATAAATAACCTTTAGAAATAGTTGCTAATGAAATTTCATCCATCCACTCTGGGTATTGTTTTCCAGCTTCCCAATTACTATAATCTACTTGTAGTGCGTTGTTTTCCATATTTTAAAATAAACTATTTGCGTCCCAATTTTGAACTCCTTTACTATAATTTGTTACTCGGTTTGCGAAGAAATCTGTATGTTGTTTTCCACCTGATAAGCTATCAAACCATTTCATTCTTTTTACTGCATCTTTATCTATACCATTAACAATTGGTCCATACCCTAAATCACCCATTTTAGTATTTACTCTATGTTTAATAAATGATACCAAGTCATACTTTGGGCATCCTTTTAAATCACCCACTTCATAAACTTTATCTATAAAATCTAATTCTAATTTTAATGATAATAAAGCTGCTTCTTCAATATCTGCTTTTAATTCTGGGGTATTAAATTCAGGTTTTTCACTCATTAATGTTCTAAATAACCAACATCCTGCTTCTGAATGTAATGATTCGTCTCTAATACTCCACTCAACTATTTGACCTACACCTTTGAGTTTATTGTCTAGTTTAAAGGATAATAAAACAGCAAATGAAGAGAATAAATTAACACCTTCTGTAAATGCAGAAAATATAGCTAATGATTTAGCTCTTTCATGCCAATTTGGAGTACCATCATGTGAATCCCTTACCTTAGTTAATGCCTCAATTTTAGCCATTGTTGCTTCATCTTCTAGAAACTCAGAAAAATTATCTAATCCTAATTCTTCATTTAATAAAGAATAAGCTTCAGCATGAATGGTTTCAAAGGCACCAAACGTAACAGCCATTTTAATTATTTCAGGTTTTCTAAACCAGCTTGTTACTAAATTAGTCCAATAATCATTTACAACAGTTTCAGTTTGAGCAAATCCTTTTAAGATAGTACCAATAATATTTTTTTCGGATTCAGTTAAATTTTGTTTCCAATCATTAACATCTGACATCATAGGTACTTCTGTATGTAACCAATGTGCTTGATGTTGTTTTAACCAATAATCAGATGCTTCTTGATATTCAAAAGGTTTATATACTATGCGCTCTTCTGTAATGTCTCTTTTTGCCATTTATGTTTGTTTATATTGTTTATACTTTATCAAAACCAAATACTTCATCCTTTACTTCATTAAGTTTAGAATGCATTATTTTTTTATGTTGTGATTCAACATCATCGTAACTGTTAGACTTTGTGCTTGGAGCCCAAGTACTTTCTTCTTCTATATTTGCATTATATTCCCCATGGACTTCAAAATGACCTCTAGAAGTATCTGCTTTTGCAGAATACGTAAGTCCATCCATACCATAACGGTTTTTCATAATGTGTATTCGTGCTGTGTTATTAACTTTATCTTCTTTTTTACGTGAAAGAGACATACAGAAATCAGTAATCATTAATTTATCATATGACCCGGCAGCTTTATCCCCTTCAATTACATCATCTTTAGCCCCTGCTCTATTTACTTGGGACACTGACCAAATAGGAATATCTAGTTGCTTAGCTAAACCTTTAGTACTTTGATAAATATCATCAATTTCATCTTTACGTTCACGATTTGTTTTTCTTGATGAAAGTAAATCAACATAATCTATAATTACTAAATCAGGTTTGAACCCCATACCAGTACATTTAGAAATATGTGATTCTATAGTAGAGATTGTTGCTCTACCTGTTGGATATTCTTTAATAATTAATTTACCTGGGAGTTGGGGAACAAGTTCTTCAACTTTTTCTTTATTAGCATCTAATTCCCTAACATCTATATTAGTAAAAAAGGCATCATATCTTTTACCCACATATTCTTCCCCTAGCTCTAATGTATAATGCATAACATTATATCCCATTCTTACTGCTATACCTCCTAAAGATACTAACGCCCAAGATTTACCACCTCCTGGATTACCAAATATAAGACCAAAATCTCCATTTCCCAATCCACCTTGGAGTAAACTATTGATTTTATCCCAGGGGGTTGGAATAACACTTCTTGAACTTTCTCTATACCTTTCTTCAATATCTTTAACATATTCATGTCCTACGTTTTTATCATTCCCGGCTTTTAAAGCATTATCTACTAATGATCTAATCCCATCAAAATCCCCTGCTTTTAATAAATCAACAGAAGTCATTAATGCTCTTTTTAATTGTTGGTTTTTACAAAAATTTGTAAATTCTTCTTTTACATATTCTAAATCATCATCAGATGAAACATAAGCGATTTTTAATTGTTCCTTACAAGCTATTTGTAATACTTCATTATCTAACTTTTGCAACTCTACTTTTAAAGTATCCATTGAAGGGGTAGTATGATACTTATCATAATACCTTAAAATTTCTTTTATAGCCCACTTATGTGCGCTATTTTCAAAATATTCTTCAGATATAATATCATGGATATTAACTAAAAACTCTTTATGGGTTAATAATGATGATAAAACTTTAACTTGAAAGTCGTGGCCGTATTGCTGGAGTGTTCTTAATGTCATTAATTTTTATAACCTTTAAATTGTGAAAAAATATCAGATATCCAATATTCCAAATTCCTTATCATTCCTCCTAATTGATCTTCATTGTAAAGCTGCATAAATAAATCTGATTGTAATTCTGGTGGTTCTTCACTGATTAAATTATCAACGTGTTCCTTCCCTCTATCATCAATCAAAGGTATACTTAAATCCATAACTTTATAATTTGTTTCAATTCGAGCTTGATCTTGAATTATCCGTGAATATACGACATGGTCTTTAAATTTCCTAGCACAGATGTCAAAAATGTCATCTAAGGTTAATTTATGGGTTTTTAATTCAGGGAATTTTTTAAATATACCCTTTTCACCTAACCCTTTAATACCTTTAACATTATCTGAGCTATCACCTAGTAATGTTTTATATAAAATAAAGTTTGAAGGTAATAAACCAAACTTTTGTTCTACTACCTGTGGAGTATAATATTCTTTCTCCATTGGTCTGTATACAATAATTTTATCAGTTACTAGTTGTAAGAAATCCTTATCACTAGATACTATAAAACAGGTTGAATTATGTTTTTCTACTAGTTTTTCAGCTAACACCGCAATAATATCATCCGCTTCGACCTTGTCTAATATAGTGGTCTTTACCGGTAATAGTTTAAGGTACTGTATAATACGAACAATTTGATCAATTTTTGAGTCATGTTCTTCCTCAATATTATCAAATGCTTCCCAATTAGTAATCCTAGATAAATTTCTTGTTCCCTTGTACTCGGAGAGCAGGTTCTTACGATTTACTGTTGAACCTGCCCCGTCGAATACTACATAAACAGATGTTGGATTTGTTTGTCTAATCATAGCACCCAAAGAGCGAAAGAATCCTCCTAGCCCACCAATATGAACTCCATCAGGATTAACCATATTCATCATAGCAAAATTTCTAAAAAATAAATTTAAACCATCTAAGATTAATACTCTGTCGTGTCTTTTTAGAGGAGTATCTTCCCCTTGCTCTTGGACAGTATCCAAGAGTTTAAATAACTCTTTTTGTTTCATGATTTTAATTTAAACGTCCTGTTCGTCGAAAAGAACGGGAGTTACATCTTCTTGATCTTCTACTATTTCGAAAGTTCCCCCTCCTAAGATTTTAGACCATTCACCTGAATGTTCTTTTTTATAGTTATTTTTATCCTTATCTGTATCTTGGATAAACCCATGGTTTGTCATAACGATTTTACCTCTTGACTGAATACCATTAACGTGATTCTTATCAATTTGTAAATTTGTACGTTTACCCCATTCAACTTGCTTACCACCCTTAATTGCTTTAATTTTAGATGTTCCAGCATTTGATATATTACCAAATGTAACTACAAGTGTTGCGTCATACCACATAGCCATCCCACCTTTGTTCATCATCTTTGGTTGACCCATAGGTGATTCTGCTTTAGCAGTCCAAACTTTATTAATACAACATAAGGTATTGATATATGGAGCCGATTCCTTACGAGACATTACAATACTTTGGTTTACTGTGTTACCAAATTGTGTTGACATCGCTCCAGCATTCCATTCATTGTTATTTTTCAGTTTTTCAACTGACATTGCACAAGGAATAGAACCTATTGAATCCCAAAAGAACGCTAAATCATAAGGTAAATTACCTTTTTTCTGTTCATTTTGTAAATCCATAATAAAGGCAGCTACATCTTCAATAGTGTGTACTGTTTCTCTATCAACATAAATAAAATTACCATCGTAGTCAAGAATTTCTCCTGTATCTTTATCTTTAATAAGGTTAACTTCTAGTCCCATTTGGGCTGCATGTTCCCAATTCCACTTCATCTCAGTAATAATAAAAACAGGTAATACACCCATCTTTTGTGCTGAAACTGCTGCTTCTAATAGTGCTGTAGTTTTACCTGTATCGGAATGTCCTCTAAGTAATGAAATATGCCCCATTGGTATACCAGGTATTCCAGCAATTTCTTGGAAAGCAGGAGATAATGGTATCCATTTTTGTTCCTTAAATTTGACGTTTTTGTCTAAACCTTTAGAGGCTTTAAATTTATTAAGGTCAAATTTGCTCTTAATCTCGGCAGACACTGCTGCCGAGAGAGACTTGGATATTTTTTTTGCCATATTTAGAAAGGAAGATCATCATGTTTTACCTCATTTTCTTCTTTTTCAAACATAGAATCGAAAGCATCTGCTTTATTCTTCTTGACATTACTAGTATCTAAACTAAAGTTAGGATTTGCTGCACCAGTTGCTACAGGTACAGGTTCAGAAGCATCATTATCTTCTACTTCTGGTGATAACCATTTTTCTAAAGCTGTTTTAATTTCATCAAATGTGAATTTCTTAAATAATCCCTCATTTGGGTTTGGTTGCTCATTAGTCCAAGTTTCTACTTGGGAAGCATCTTCACTCAAAGCTGATGTTTTTAATCTAACACGTACTGATGATTTATTGTAAGGGGTACCAGTAGATTCTGGTCCTACTGTTTCTACTGTAAGATCTCTACCATTTACAATATCGGTATAATCTCCAATTTCATCGTCAATAGCAAGTGCAAGTAATTCTTCATATACTTGTTTACCAAATTGCCACAATCTTGTACCTTTATCTTCTTCTCCACGTACTACTACAGGAACAAAATAACGTGTTTTAGGGTCTAATTTCTTAGCCATAACGTAATTTTCCTTAGTATACTCTTCTCTAAGCTTAGCAGCAAATAGAGCAATAGGATCTTTTTCACCATAGTTAAGAGGTGAAAGCATCACTTTATTAGTAATACCGTAGTAAATCTTTAATTCAGAAAAGGGGTTTGATGGGTTGTACTTTGAGGGTACAATTCTAATCTGTTGTTTCCCTACTGTTGGTCGCCAGTAAATAGTTGAGTAATCGGTCTTAGGACCACTTGTGTTTTTTGATTGAAGCCCTTCTAGCTTCGATTTTAATTCATTTAAATCCATAATGTAACTTATTTTTAATTATAACTGTTTATATGTAACGTAATATACGAATCGTATTTTGGGTATCCAAGTTATACGTCAAGTATTTTGTAAATTTTTGTATTTAATTGGTTTAATGAATTATGTTGAGTAAGTAATATACAATTTCTGTAATGTTGCCAATCAACTCTGAATTTAGTATCTACAACACCCCCATTTAATCCTTTAATTAATTCATTTAGGGCATTTATAGTATAAAGAGTATTAGACTCCTTTTTTCTATGTACTAAAATAGTATTTTCAGGAATTGAGAAAACATTTCCTTGGTCTACATTGTAAGTAATAACATATTCATCTTTCCCCACAATCTCGAGGACAAACATTTTGTTATATATTATTGTGTATTTTGCTCTAATTTCCTCTATAAGTCCATCTAAGCTCTCTAAGTCTGTAAATGTACAGAACAATTTATTATCCAAATCTTTAATATTTTGTAATGATGTTGTAACATCATAATTCATATTATACGTATTCGGACTTCTATTTAAAATCATAGTCATAACCTTCTATTGTTTTTATGTTTAGTTTATATTTCTCAAAAATAATATTAATCTCCTTCTCTATAGATTCATCCTCCTCACTTAAATCAAATAAAAACGAATCATAAGTATATAGTACCAATTTAGTTTTTTTATCAACTAACATACTACATATATCCCATAATATACGAACATTCATTGACGTCTCCAAATTTTGTAGCAAGTAATTAAAGAGTTTTTGTGGATTCATTTCACCCAGGTTCTCTTTTTTATACACAAAATTAGAAATGGGGCAAGTTATTTCACCTTCACTTTCAAATTTACCCCATAGTTCTCCTACGTATTTCTCAATTCCTTGAAAGAATTCCAGGTGTCTATAATTTTTAAATACACCCCCATAGAGTTGTTTGAAGGTAAGTTCTTTCGATTTTTTGTAATCCACCTTATATAGGGAAGCAAAATGAGCGTGGATATCAATATCGGCAAAATCATAACCAATGAGGCGAGCAGCCAAGCTAGGATGGTAAGCGCTAATGTCAACTTCCATAAACCTATTATTACGTGGTATAAAACTTTTTCTACATCCATTTTCTTTATTAAGTGCGGCATAGTTTACATTTTTAAATTTATTTGATGGTCTTGTTGTTGTTGTTTTTAAGTTGAACTGAGTGAAGACGTATTCACCATTAACGGGGTGGAAATATTCTTCGAAGGTTTCATTGTGTATTCGTATTCCCATTCGTTCGATAGAGTTGAATACCAAGGATACTTTATTGTTATAGAATTCATCATATTTTGTTTTTTCTTTGTTAATATTCGCTTTTAGATCCTCAAAAATGGTCTCACACAATTCATAGTGTTTAACAATCGGTATAATTAGGTTTAACTCCGGGTTATCCTTATGTTGCCTATAATATAATTCATGGGTTATTGTTGTAGGTCGTATATACGTAGTAGGTGGTGGGTTTATGTCATAGAGAACTTTGTAATAATTTGGAAAATAATGTAATACTTCCTTTTTATCCCTACAATACAACACTTCAAACTTTTCTAGTAATTCGTCTATACGCGTATTTAATGCATTTAAAGTTTCACTATGCGTTATGCATACCATAAAACCTTTAGATGCGTTAGTTGGTCTAACATACACTAAACTCGTGAGATTTTGTGCCGGGTGAATAGTATCATTATATGGGATTATTTCAATGAAAGCCTCTTTATAACCACTATTTATTAAAACATTTAATTGCTCTTCGTCTTCTACTAACCAATACATTTATAACCATTTTATTGCAATATACGAATGATTTATCTAGTATCCACTCCCTCTTGCAATGTTTTTTCTTATTGATGTTCCTACTTCCCCCCTAGCATTTGATAATACATTTTGTTCAATAATCTCTTCACCTATAGATGGGATTAATACTTGATGTGGTGAAGCCGTATGAAATTTACCTTCCATAATTACCCCCCTAGTTGGGAAAACGTGATAATAACCAACATAATTTTTATTAGTATCTTGGGTTTTTAATTCATTACCTTTAGTAGAATAGTATTCGTTTTTTAAAGGACGGAAATATTTTAAATACCTACCTTTAAAGAAATTAGAAAACCCTCTAATATTATTTTCCTTTTCATATAGTAGAGCTATATTTCGGTTAATATCATAAACCTCTATTGGTTTGCCTACTAATATCCAATCTATTTTAATAGTAGTATATAACTGAAATGGTACAATTGGATTTTGATTAAAGAAATTATTATAGGTGGTTTGGTTAACTTCTAAATAATTATTATTAACATTGTGTTTTAAAAAATATCTTTGATATTCTCCAGTCTCATATTCTCCTTCAGTTGGGAAAACTATATTTCCCTTAGGTGGTATGGGGGAGATGGGATTCTTTAATTTTAAAAAAGGAGGTAAAGTTGAACGATTGTTTAAGGAATTTAATTTTTCTGTGGAGATTGGAGTTATGTTATCATTAAAAGTAGTTGGTGATTCCTCATTACCATCTCTACTCTCATCTTTGGATAAAAGTAAATTATCCCCATCTTGGGGTGTTTTGCCTGTGTAGTATTTTCCATCAGATGTAGAGAAATAAAAACCAATATAAAATCTATCGCTTCCGATAATTTTAAATTCTTTCCCGTTAGTAGAAAGGTTGGTTGTTATTTGTGACTTTGGAAAATACATAGTTGTTTTATTAGTTATATATAAATATGAAAATGGTCGCCAGTAGCACCATTAGAGGGGGAGGTGTATTCATTAATGAAACCACCATCATAGAACGTGTTTGTTCTGTTGATTAGGAAAAATTTTGCTTTAAGTAATGCACTTATATTTGCTATTTCTTGATTACCAGCAGGGGATATTGTAAAATCCAAACCATCACCCCTAGTATGAGTACTACTTTTAGCTTTTTCTTGATGGTGGATATCATTACCACCTGTTACTTGTATTGTATAATTCGGATATTTTGATCTAATTTCAGTAAAGATACTTATAGCAACATTACTCATAGAATTGGATATATCTCCACCATTTGATATTTCTTGTCCTTTTTCTGAATAGTTAGGATTACTATCTAAATTTAGCCAATCTCTTAATCTATCAGCATTAGGTGTTGGGCCTTCAAATGGTTTTATTTGTAATTTTGATATTTGGTCTTCTAAAAGATTAGTTAATGCTGTAGTAAAAAATTCTGGGCTTGGGGGGATGACATTAGGAACAGATATTGTATGTAACCCTGTATCCCAATTGTTGTCAGATATGTTATGATTTACTTTTGTAATTAGAAATTTTAGTGCTTTTGGGTATTGTTTAGGTAAAAACCTTTGATTAATTGATAAAGCGTTATATATTTTAACCCCTGCTAAACCATCAATTGTTAAACTTAAATCTGCTGGAATAAAACCTATAGTATTTGAAGGGTTTTTTTCAATATTATATATGTTATTATTAAGGCCTGTAATAAAACCTTTAAATAACTCTTTTCCTATTTTATAAAAGTTATCGTTCAAATAAAAATATAAATCAGAAGTTTTTTTACCACCACCAATATTACCCCCAAAGGCTTTCAATAACCATCCTAAATAGTTTTGAATTTGTTCCTGAGGTTTTTCTTCTTTTTGATTATCCCTTGTAATTTCTAAATTTTGTTTCCTATACTCCTCTGCTGCTTCAATCGTATATTCTTCCCAAGTTACAGCAGAATATTCCTGTGAGGTTACAGGACAATCAACATCTTTAGTGCCCTCAACTTGGGTTAAACCAAGCCCCCCCGTTGTTACAGAAGGTCTTGACCCACCGTACCAATAATGGTTATCATCTGTGGAATTTACAAATTTATCATACATTAAATCCCTTTGGGCTACAGTAAAGGGATCAAATTTTGGAGGGTTAATTATTTCTTTTTTAGGGTCATTATAAACAATGGCGTATGAATCTTGTAACCCATCGTTCCATTTAGAAAAAGCGGTACCATCGTAATTTTTAGTAGATTTATTTTCTGATGTAGCACCAATAGTAATCATACTAGCCAATTCGGGGCCTATTTTAGTTTTAAAACCAAAATCTCTTACAAAATTAGAAGTTAAAGATCCTGATGGACTGTACCCAAATATTTCAAAAGGGGTATTGGTTTTACTAAATAAGCACCCAAATTCTGAAGAGTTTTCTATTCCGGGAATTGGGTTTTGGTCTATGATTTTTATTATATTGTCATCTACTAAAATAGGTTCAAGTTTATTAAAGCCTCCTAAAGAAGAATTTATGTTATTACATACCTCTTCTAAAAATTTAAAAATACTTATTTCACCATCCTTTCCAGTGTTTTTCTGTAGGGTATTAGAGATAAAATCATAGTTTAAGTAAATATTCATAATTTTACCATATGATATATTACCCTCTTCATTAATTACAAAATTCTTTAGTTTAGCAAAAGAATTATAATAATTTTTAACTCCATTTTGTATTGTCTTTTCTTCTTCTATTGAGGAGATATTAATATTAGTAGTAAATGTAGGTTTTACTAAACATATTTTAGGGTTAAAGGAAATTTGGTTAGGAAAAACAGAACATATATTAGATTCACCAGTATCAAATAATAGTACTTTCTTTTGGTTTAGTGAAGGAACACATAAATCGTTTAATTTATTTAATAATTCCTCAAAAGTTAAAAAATAAGTATATTTATTACTATCAACCCCAGTAGGCGGATATTGGAGTTTGTCATCAATATCATCATTATTCTCAGGTAATGTAAAATCCTTATCAATCCCTAAATTTAAAAACCAAGAAAAATATTTAGATTGGTCTTCAGTCCATTTAGTAGCGGTACTTTCTGATATATCTTTGTATAGATTAAGTGATAAAGTAGAAGAGCCAGCATTAGTTACTATAGGGCTATCAAGTTTTGATAGTTCTGATTGGAGGGTGTTAGAAGTATTAGTTGACTTTTTTATATTTGATATTACTGTTAATTCAGTGGGTAAGTTTACTTTTAAAGATTCAATAACATCCCCTATTGTAATTAATTTTAGGGTTATATTGTAAGTACCATCGGGTTGGAAACTCCAATCAAAATTAACTACTTTTCCTAAAAAACCATCATAATTATTAGAATAAGTAACTCTTTTTTCTGCAATTTTTTTAATAATGTCCCTATAACTATCTGTAGGTATATCTTGAAACCATAAATCTTCAGTTAAGGTATTACCCATAGATTGTGAGACGCCCTTATTATTTAAAAACTTATCCCACCCCCATTCTAATAGCATAGTATACCCTAGCCTTAAATATAAAAGTTCTATTAATTCAAATTGAAAAAGGTTATATGCTTTTAGTTCTACTGTTGCTTCTCGGATTGAACCCCTATTTAAACAGTTAATTTTAGCAGAAATAAGTCCAGGTGAAGGTACGATACCAAAGTCTGTTGATCCTAAACCGTAACTACTATTATTCCATAAATTCCCAGATAAAGATACTCCAGACCTAGAAATATAAGAATTACCAGATGAATCTAATTCTGAAAGGGTGTTAAATAGAACAGCTTTTTTTGCTAGTTGGTTTCCGGTAAATTCACTTGTGTTATCTAACCCTAAGTCTCTTAATCTTTGTTCCCCTGCGCTGATGTTTGATTCTTCCTCTTCATATTTTCCTGTAGTAGGATTGTAAGTAGGAACAGATTGTTTAAATTGTGAGTATTTACCCCCAGCAAAAGTATTATTAATTTTTATTGCCAATGCTTCCTTTTCTGTTGGGCCTATAACTCTTACTGAGGAAGCAAGTTTTAACCAAGCATTTGCATTGTTTAGTAAATTAATATCAGTATTTGTCCTAGTTTGCTTTCCTTGTAAGTCTTGTCTTATTTGGATTTGGTCATTAACATCAACTGAAATGCTTTCTCCTATTATACCCATTCTTAAAACCTATTTAATTTGTTATAACTACTTTGTATGGCACCAATGTTAGTTGGTATTCTAATTTGTATTCCTAATGGTAAATAATATGTATCTTGTGGGAATGAAGGATTAGCTGTTGAAATAATCCACCATAAGGAAGAATCACTGTAATACTCATTAGCTAAAATATCAAATCTATCCCCTTCTTCAGCATAAACATATATGTCATCAGGAGATAAAGCAATTTCAGGGTATTTTACACCCCTGTAATATCTTATGCCTCTAGTCCCGTTTGGGTCGACTTTTGATAATACTCTATTTCTTGTGTATCTCCCCATTTATTTTATTATTTTGGAATGTAGTTAATATGTTCATTTCCTTTTGCACTTACTCCCCCATTATAGTTATTCAAACCACCTTGTGTTGCTAATGCAATATACTGCTCCTTTCCGTATTCTCCAACGAATGTTCCACCCTTTTCTAACTTAGCACCATCAAATGTATTTTTCTGTACCTTTGGTACAAAATCGTGAATAGGTATAAAGTTAAATCCTGTAACCTTAATTATCATAGGTAATTCTTTAACAGATGGGTCTGAAGATACCTCTGAGGCATCATCTGATGTTGTGTTGTTTAAACTATCTGGGAGGGCTATTTCCCACGGGGATTCTGTAGGGACATCTAAAGTTAGGGATGTCATTATACCTACTTGTTCATATAAATAACCACCAATTGTTAATGATATTAAATTACCACCCATATACCCTGTTTCGGAATATGAAGGTGCTGTAACAGAAGCTAAATAATTTAACTTTTGATACATAGGGATTAATTCCTGTTTTGATTGGGCTGCTACAGTCCAAGATAAAGATAGGTTTCTATCAAATCCTTGATATTTGTAAAATTTTTCACCTCTACCCATATATTTTTGACTACCCCAGTCTGCAGTAAAATTATCGCTCATACTATCGATATGTGCTCTAAAATGGATATATGTTTTATTTTCAGGGTTTTCATTTGATATTACCCCAATTCTAAATTTTACTAAATCATTTTTAACATCATTACCTGTAACAGAACTTGATTTGTATATAGGTAAAGCATTAACTTTATCTAATGCCTTATCATAATATGAATTACTTTTTACTGTTGGAGCTGAACCTGCAACTTCTGGGTTTTGGAAACCAATTGTGTAACTACTTCTATTTCCTTTTTTACCTGGGTCCCCTAAATTAACTCTACTTTCAATGTTTTTTGTAGTATAATCTAAAGTTGCTGGTATTGCGGGGCTTCCTGAAGGGCCTGTGATAATCCTAGTAAAAGAAGGTTTATTAAATAATGAATCTTGACTAGTTGGTTTTGCCGTTTCTATTTCCTCTTGTGTCCAAACTTGTCTAGATATCCCATCACCGGTACCACTTCTTAGTTTATTCTCATTTGTTGTTAGTGTGCCTGGATTGTATACATTTCTAGTAAATGATATAGGGCTTATAACATCACCATTATTAAATAGTGTATCCATCCCCAAATATGTAGATTGTCTTTCTGGGTCTAAAAGTGATACGTATTTAATAGTAGCACCATAACCAAATTTTATATCGGATACACCTGCTTTATTAGTTATATTCTTATTTTTCTCTAAACCTGGGTTGTAAATACTTGGAATGTAATTTATAGTTTTAGAATTTACAGTACGGTTTGAAAATAATTCTACTTCAGGTTTATTGGGATTTTGGAATAGTGGTGGTAAGGGTGTTGATACTTGTTGTGTAAATGAAGAAAAATTTCCTAAGTTAAATCTACTATTAAATTGTAATTGAGAATTGAAAGCATTATTAATACCAGTTCTTTGGTCACCTACCATTACAATGTTGGTTTTACCAACACCTAAAGTAGCACCTGGTCCCCCAGAATAAGAATATAAATTATTAATTCCCTGAGTATTTTTATCAATCTTATCAAGTAAACCAAATAATCTACTTTTGTTTCCATCTGTAGAATTTGTGTATATCGTATTTAAATAAGTGGGTAAACCTAAAGGGCTATTACCATCTTTGCTCCCCTGTGTGGTTTTAAATTTAAAAGGGTTTAATCCTTGTTTATTTGTATGTAAACCAATCCCATTTCCTGCAGCTTGAGCTAAAGTACCTAAAGGTGTATAAATACCCTGGTTCATAGCTAAGTTATCCTTAATAAAACCCCCTATAGTACTTAAAACGCTTGATGTAGATTCTTCTTGTTTATAAGGTACATACCCTTTACTTGAATTAACATTTGTTAAGGATAAGACATTTTGTTTTGCTATAAATAAGGGCCCGTTTGGTGATTTAAAATCGAAAAACATCTGTGCTAGTCTAGAAACATCATTTACTACTATTTTAGGTAGTAATGTCCCACCACGTAATAAAAAATCTGGTCCTCCTGTTTTTCCTACTTTGGAAAAACTTTCAGGGATTTTTGTTTTTACATAGGGTTGGTTACTGTTTCCACCACCAACTGTGTCCTTACCATATCTAAGAGATCTTAGGTTGGTTGTTAAATCAACTAAGCCCATCTATCTATTGAGGTAAACGTTGTAAATAATTTTGTTTAGTTGTTAAAGCACTTCCACGGTCAAGTAAAGAAGGAGAAGGTAAAACGCCATTTTCTGGTGCTACATTTGCAGCATCTGGAATACCGTTAGTTGAATAGTCTTTGTGTAAGGTTGATTGTTGAAAGTTTGGTATAGAAGGTGTTGCACCATTTAACCCACTTAATTCTGAACCCGCTAATGTTAATCTGTTTAATAAACTCATAATTGTATTGTTTTATTATAAATATTGAACTATTGTACTTCGTACATAGCTAAAGGAGCCATTTCTGGTGTTTTCTTAATTAGTTGTGTTTGACCCGTTAACATTTCGCTTAATAATTTTTCTATCTTGCTATTATCAGCAACTACTGCGGTTTGGGTTATTTGAGTTGTTTGACCATTTTGCATCCTTTTAGAGGCTCCTGGGGCTAATACTAAATCGTCGTTAGGGGAAGCTTCAAATATACCTCCTTCTTTTGTTGATACTATGGTTTTACCATCTGCGGGTGAATCCACATCCCCTACTTTTTTAGGAGAAGAATTAATAGCACTAAAACCTGCAGTAACAATAGTTGCGGCTGCTGCCGCCCCTAAAAGAGGACCTACAACTGGTATCCAAGCCAATGCCTGGAATGCAAAGTAAGATGATATTAATACTGCTAAGTAAGCTATACCACGTAATATACTACCTAAAAATCCTAAACCACTTGTCATTTCTGTTACCCATTCACCCGCTCTCTTAAAACCATCGCCAACCTTTCCTATACCCCCTATTAACCACGCAACACCTTTTAGTATAGGCATAAGATGTTCGGTTATTGCTAAAATAGGTGAAGCTATCATTACAAATAATTCGTTTAATTTTGATAAAGTAGCAGCTAGTTTGTCGGCTTGACTATTCTGATCCATTAAATCTTGAACACTACCTTCAGCTAATTCTTTTTGTGTTTGTTCTAGACCAACCGCTGCTATTCTTTTATTTATTGCAGCTTCTTCTGCTTTTGCTTGTTCCCCTGTAAGCCCTAATAATTGTTCTTGTACATATAAAGTTTGTGCTAAATCTTCCCTAGACATCCCAACAGATTTAGCTAATGCTTCCTGTTGTATTCTATTCATTTCACCAAATTCAGCAGAAGATCCAGCTTGTTCTGAAATTTCTTTGGCTACTGTAGCTAAATCATTGTTTAAAGCTGCTTGTCTTGCTTTTTCTAAATTTAAATCTTTATTTAGTAAAAGTTCTGCTTCTAATTCGTTTGAAATAGAAGATTCAAAATCCAGTAAACTACTTGCAATAGCGTCTACTTTAGATAATTCCATACCCAAGGACTTAGCTGTTGCAACAGCCTCAGCTATTAATACTGGGTTTTTCCCAAATGATAATGTTGTTGCTGCAGATACTTTGCCTATATCTTTTACTAAATCTTTTTCATTTAATAAAACACCATTTTGCATTGCAGATAATTTAGCCTGGGCCATAAATTCACCTGTAATATCTTTCACGGATTTACCGGTAGTTAATGAAATTGCTGCAATGCCTTGTAATTCTTCATTAGTAAGCCCTGCTCTTTCCCTCAATTGGGTAAATTGAGTTAACATTTCCTCACTAACATCTACTCCAGTACCTAATGCTTTATTTATTGATTGGTAGGTTTCATCCATCCCCTTTAAAGTAACAAAATTATCCAATGAAGAGTTAGCCATTTGTTGGAGTTCATCTCGAGTGCCAAGAGCTTCTTTGTATGTCATATTCATACTCTTAGCCATATCCCCCGCTGCTTTATCCGATGCTATTAAGGCATTAAGTAGGCCTGCAAGCAATGCTGCAGGGGCTAAGGCGGTTGTTAAGGATTTACCTAGTGATTTAATACCAGACATAGCTGACATGAACCCTTTTCTATCAATAACACCCAATAATTTCTTACCATCAGGGGCTCCTAATTTCTTGTACTTAACAGCAGCTGATGTTCCCGATAATGTTTCCCCACTTTTAGATTTTAATTTATCTTCTAGGCCTAATCTTTTAACCATATCTTTGGTTAAACCTTTCCCAGTTTTTAGGGAATTTTCTATATCTTGAGAAGTTTTTAAGGATGCTTCAGAGGCAGCCTCAAAGGGTGCTGAGAATGCTGTTAATCCCGGTATTGATTTTACAGCTTCAGATAAATTGCTAAAGGCTTTAACACCAAAATTATTAGATAATACTTGTGATAAATTTTGTGTTTCTTGTAATGCTAGGTTAAGTTTTAAAGCACCTTCAATTTGATCATCAATAGATCCTACTAAAATTGTGTTAGCTTCAATTTGCTTTTTAGTTAAGCCTGTTTGGTCTTTTAAAATCCCAGACCTTGTTAATTGGAGTAACCTTATATTTTTTTCAACTTTTAACTGGTCACCTTTTAGTTTATTAAGTGCTTTTTTAGTACCTAATTCCTTTCGATCCATTACCGAAAGTGATTCTTGTAATTTAGATATAGAATTAGTAGACCTTAAAATAGCAGATCTTTCAGCTTTTTGAAAAGTAAGTATTTTTGCTTGATCCTTAATAACATTACTAATGTCATTTTGGATGCCCAGTTCATCTTTCTGAATTTTCAGGCGATCGTTTTCTATCCGTACCTGTTCTTTTAATAGACGGTTTTGTTCCTCTAATAATTCTTTAAATGAAAGTGCATTTCTTGCTTGTTGTTCGCCAGCCATGTAGGTATTTTATTATAAATATTACTAATTATAACTTGTTTTACCCTTATAGGGTTTAGATGCTGAAGCAAAATCAGGTGTGTTAATTTTACCATCAGAATTAATCATATTTTTTTGATTTTTACCCCCTGGGGAGTTGTTTTCATAGGCTTTCTTTTCCTCGTTGTTAAAATCTTTTATTTCAGAATAAGTAAATTTCCTTAACCATATAGGCATATTATATATGGTATTAAAGTCATATCCACCTTTACCATGGAAGACTAATTGGTGGATTATTCTAAAAAGATTTAAACGTACCTCAGGGGCATTAGTTGTAGTCAGGCCAAAAAAAGTTTAGACCAATTGGAATGGTCACCTCCTCTCCATTATCCAAAATGTATGATAAATTTACATCTGGTTGGGTTGCTGCAACGTGGTCTCTAAATGCTCTTGAATCCCGTGCTAGAAACATATTATCTACAAAGTCTCTAATATCTTTTTTTTCTTCACTACCATCCACGGATGTTATTAGATATTTTAGTCTTGTAGTAAGCTCTGTAGAATTTTCTTTATTAATTTTTTTAAGACCTGCTAACTCTCGGTCTATTTGTTTTTCTAATTTACCTGTAGCTAGTTGGTATGTTAAAACAGTTCCAGTAGAAGGGGTTGTAAAATTAAATTCATTTTTACCTGCTTCAAATTTAGACTCATCAAATTCTTTATTTTCTAAAGATGACATATCTAAAGTATAATTTTGACCCTTTACTACTATATCATATTCTTTACCATATCCTAAAATACGAGTAGCAATTAATAATGCATTTTTATCACCAACTATTAAATCATCTACATTAATATCTTTATTTATTATAACTGATCTAAGTAATTTTTCCAATACATTACCTTTTTGGATAAATGATTGATTAGAAAGGATATCTTCTTCCTTTGCTGTCATATATTTAATTTCTACTTTACCACTAGATAAAGGGTGGTCTTTTGGATAGATTAGGCCTTTAGAAGGCAATTCAACCTCTTCGGTTGGGAATTTAAATTCACTCATATAAATTTTATTTAGTTATAACTTTATTGTCATTAATAAGTATTAAAAAGGAAAGTTCTTAAAACGGTTATTATTATTTATTTATTCTATTTTCAAACTTATCAAATCTTGAATCTATATGTCTATATAGTTCATCAATTTGATTTTGGCAATCTAATCGCAAGTCATTCACATTATTATAATGATCTTTGCTTATTTCATCCATAGCTAAATAAGCTTTATCTACAGATTGGTTAATATCTTTTACTTTGGCTTTCACCTTAAATACCCCTATCGAAGCATACCCTACTAAGAATACACCTACTGTGGATAGGACACCTAACATAAATTCTAAATTTTCCATATTTTGTTCTTTTTAAATGTTTAAAGAACTATTCCTTTTAATACTGTTATGTAATATAAAAAAAAGCTTGGCCAAAGCCAAGCAATTTTCAAAAGGAAGGGTAAAAAAATTATTTTTAAAAGTTCAATATACAGTAATCTGGTTGAACTGTGATTTGTAATTCAACTGCAGTACTTTCTGTATCCCAATTGTAATCTCCAAAGGTAGCTTCTGTGATAAGTGCTCCTTTGATAATCCATTCAGATACGATATCACCTACAGGTCCTAATACGTTCATAGTTAAATCTTTTTTATAGAAATCACTATACCCGTCTCTACCTGTTACTGATTCATGGTGTAGTCTAACCCACTCCATTACTGCTTGTGCACCACTTGGAGTAATTGGATCAAATAACGTCATTTGAATTGTATTCCAAGTTGTTTTACCTTTAACAAAACGTTGTACGTTTATATGGTTTAAAGGTACTGATCCTTGGGATAATGAAACAGCTCCCATAGCTTTAATTTGATATGAAGGGATTCCATCAACATACATGATAAATCTATTTGCCTGTTTTGGCTCAAATGCTGTATAAAATATTTCGTTTGGGTCTAATACTGCCATTTTATTGTTTTATTTTATTATAAATATTGATATATTTTGTTTTTATTCAGGAAATGTTGCTCCAGTTGGTAAAACATTGAAATCTAAAATTACGAATTCTGCTGTTTTAGTTGGTTGTAGGTAAATTTGTCCTACTAGCTCATTTCTATCAATAACATCTGGTGTGTTGTTTGTCTCATCCATTACTACTTGGAAAGCATACAAACCTTGTCTTTGTTGTACTGATTCTAAGTATGGGTTAACTTGTGCTAAGAAATTGTTTCTTGTAGCAATTGTATTTTGTTCAAATACTAAGTTATCCGATACTTGAGTAATGTATCCTTTAAGAGCAATTAGCAATCTACGTACATTTACACGATCTAAAGCACTTGCTCTTTTCTGTAATGTTTTCTGTCCAAATACTACAACTCCACTTCCTGGGAATGTTGCAATTGGGTTAACATTTGCTTCGTATAAAGTATCTCTATTACCTGCTGTTAATTTTCTTTCTGCTCTAATTACACTTCCTAAAGCTCCTCTAATTAAACCTGCTGGTGCGAACCATGGGTCTGAAGATGCATCAGTAAATGCATATACTGCTGGAATATACGTTGAAGCTGGTGCCCAAACGGTTTGTCCAGTGGCTGTGTCGATTGTTTGTAACCACGGCCAGTATGTAGCTGAATATGACGTATCATATCCTGCTGCCTCATTTGTTACTGTTCCGATAGTACTATTGTATGGCACTAAATCAATTACTGAAATACAATCTGTTCTACCTTGTGCTAAGGAAACTAATTGTGCTGTTTGTGTATGTAAAGTTCCTATTAATCCAGGAGCTGAGATTACATTAAATTGGTAATCATCAGTATTACTTAGTAATTGAATTGATGATGTATAATCATCTGGGCTAATACCTTGTATATTTGTAGCTGTTATGTTTTGATTAAATAAAGCATCACCATTTTCAAAATTATTTCCAGTGGCTGATGCAAATGAACCTGAACCTACTGCAGGCATACTACCTGTAAAGTTTGGTTTAACAGTTCCGTTATTATCAAAATATTGTGGGGTTGGAGTATTTACGGCACTTACATAAACGTAAGCACTTCTATTAACATAATCACCATTGGTTTTAACATAGTAATCAGTCCCATCTTGCTCTATTGTTTGAAAAGTATTACCTATGGCCTTTGCTACATAATTAGGAGCAGTAGGATCCATTGATAAATTATTATAAGATTCTAATATAGCTCTTTGATTTGATGTATCATTACCTCGTCTAATAAATAATGAAAATTGACCTGATGATGTGTTAACAGATCCGATTTCCCATCTAAGGTTATCAGCTGTACCACCATTTAAAGTACCACCAGCAGCATCTGTTTCTGACCAGTTATTCATTATAGTTCCTTCAGAAATAGTTGATAATTGGAATGCTGATACATGGTAACCAGCATCATTAGCATCCGCAAACCCTAAAGTAACAATTCCTGAATTATTAGCACCTGCTGTACTTCCTGAAGTAACTGCTGATGTAAATGATCCTGTTACTACTCTAGTAACTAAAAGAGATTGACCTCCTTGGGAAAAGTAATTTCTTGCTGCTATTGAGTTTAAATATGTGTAATACTGAGATCCACTTTCTACGGACCCTCCGAAAATAGCTTCATATTGGGAAAATGATCCAACAGCTGTTGGTATTCCAACGGGACCTTTTACAGCTGGGCCTATGATAGCGGCACCAAAAGTTAAAGGACGCGCACCAATAAAGGATGAGTCATTTTCTCTTGCTAATACACCTGGAGATGATAATGTTTCTGCCATTGTTATGTTTTGTTATTGATTGTTTTGTTATAAATATTAAAAATTTCTTCAAGAAATTAACTTATTGGTGTAAATTTTCCATCTGTTAAATCAATATTACCTTCCCCATATTTATCTTGTAATTCTTGGGCTGTTTTTAGTTGATTTACTTCTAATTCTTGGTACTCTTTTAATAATTTTTCTTTACTTCTTTTGTAAGCATCTATTTGTAAATCTATTTTACCTAAACTTACTATTATTACATTAATTTTTTCTTGATAATCTTTTAAAAGTTGTAACTCTTTGTCTGATAACTGTTTGCTTTCCATTTTGGATGTTTTAATTTATGATAAATATATAATAGGGGTGTTAAAATTACACTCTACTGCGACCATCTGTAGTAGGGTTTTGAATTGGGGTAGTAGTATCCTCTAAATTACTAACAGCTTCAGTTGTAATTGTTACTTTAGCTTTTGAGTTATATACTTTAGTTGAGTTTAATTCTTTTTGAATTGTATCTGGAATTATGTATCCTCGTAATCTTAAGTTAAATTCACCTTTTACTAATCTGTCTTGCCCTTGGTTTAACTCAGTAGCAGTTGTAAATTGGTCTATAAATGCTCTAAATTGAAATCTTTCAGGATTACCCCAATAAGCATCAGATGCATATTCACAGGCTTCAATTATTTTATTTAATTGTTCCATATAATATGTTTGAATTAGGCAACTATATTCTATTGTTACATAATCTGGTTGGGCTACTACATGAAATTTTTCTACTGGTTTTCTATTATTTAAAGTGGAAAAGTTACTATAAAAATTCTTTTTGCTAAATTGTTTAGACCACGTACCATATAAGTTGGGTTGATTAGCATCTAATTTATTAGCAACTGTCCTATCCTTTGAAATACTATTTCTTTTAATTACAATAATAGGTAACATTATAGCGCCACTTTTATCTCTATATGACCCGTCTTTTTGATATTGGTTCCACCTTTCAGAAGCACCATATAATACTGGCACATCCCTTCTAGTAGCATTTTGATATACAAAAGGTTTTATAACATTTTTAAAATAATAAAATACAGATTCATCTAAATCTTTAATTCCAATAGAATACTGTTTAGTATTATCCTCCTTAAAACTCATCTTAGTAGATCGGTTAAAAGGGATTCCGGTTTCTTGATAATTTGAATGGGTATTACGTAACTCATCAACCTTATTAGGATTGTCCTGACCTCCTCTATTCTCAATACCAGGGAATGGGGTTATTTTTTGGTTACTTAAAGTCAATTGAGACTTTGGTTGTGGTTTTCTAGGTGCAGCCATTAAAATCTTTCTTTATAAGGTGAAATATTAACTTTATCTGCTGGGATATAATATGTAGAGGCTAATATTGAAACACTTTCCCCAAATTTATCTAATCCTGGGTTTAGTGGGTTTGGAGTACCATCATAGTCGTTATTAGGATAAGCAGGATTTTTACCTCCCCAATATTGATTAGCAATTGTGCCTTGGACTCCAAAATAACTTTCTTGATATAAAATTATGTCACCAACCTCAGGTACAATATTAGCTTTAATTAAATCATCCCTTAGGAAGAAAAAATCTATAGTTTGTTCTTGGGTAATAAGTTCAAAATTACCACCTGGGAAGTTCTGGTCTGTTCTATTTATTAAAACATTAAATAGGAAGGGACCATCATAATATTTTTCTTCAGCCGCCTCACCATATAAGTTTACTTTAGTTTCTTCTAATTTAAATTGGTATATAGCACATTGTTGGGTAATAATATTACCCATTAATTCTCTATTAAGGTGTCTTAATAAAGAAACATCGCGTGCTGTTGTATACATTGCCATATTATGCTATATAAATTGTGTATGGAACTTTCTGTAGTTCCAACATTTTAGAATCTCCTTCTTTTGCTCTTCTTTCTAATGAAGCCATTCTTGAAGTTTCATCAAAGTATGCTCTTAATCTTTCTATTAATGCTGTTTTTTCTGATGTTGCTGCTGCAATTAAATCTGATTGGTTTAATGTAACGTCTGCATTAGGAATTGGAATTGTTCCGTATTTACCTCTTACATATCCTAACATTTCTTTAGATAAGGCTAATGTATATTCAAATATCCATTGTCTACCAACTGAATTTATAAAATCATAATTAGGGTTATCAAATGGGGCATTTGAAACATTTGATACATTACCAGGCATTTGTTGTACTGAAGTGGCTATTCTTTCATCTCTTAAAATATATTCAAACCATACTTTGTTAGTTGTTTCAAGGGAATAATTACTAAAGTTAGGGATAGGGAATAATCTTAATTTATCATTCCTAATTTCAAAACTATATTGATTCCATCTAACCTGTTGGTTCATTTCTATAGCTTGAATTACCTGCATATCATAACTTAAGGGCATAGTTAAATACCCAGTACCACCACCAAATCCTCCTAAACCAGCTATACCGGCTGCAGGTGAACCTCCAAAACCCCACCCTGAATAAGGGTCAAGATATTGAGCGGATGCAGGTACTCTTTGTTCATAAAATACTCTTTTTATTTCTAAACCATTTTGATATTCAGAACCAGTAAATCCACTAGCTGTCATAAATGTAGAAAAAGAATAATCTTGAATACTTGATGTTAAATCAAATGAACCAGAATAATAAGGAACATTACCTCCCGAACCTGCTTCTGATCCATACATTTCTGTTAACCTAACTATAGGTTCAAATGTAGGTGATAATAAAGCTTGGTTTAATGAAGACCCTGTTGGTAAACCTTCTAAAGATAATTGGTTATCTCTTATTTTATATGCATATAATTCATTACCATATGTGGTAACGGCCTCTTCAAAAGCAGTAAATATTGACCCTGATTGGAGTTCAACATCCACTATAGGATAACCTAACCTTGAAGCAACAAATTTTGCTACTTTAACTGAGTCGGCTTTAAAGTCTTCCTGATTGTTATAAAACCCAAAAGGAACTGCATCTGGGTTCCATATAGGACAACCATCATATATTGGAATGTTCATATATTTTATATTTTAATTATAAATATTGAACTATCCCTTATTATTATAAATAAGGGATTAGTAAATTTATATCTTAACCTTGAGATTCAATCCATGATATAGAACAAGCTGCGTTACATGGTGTAACTCCTAAGTTTTTTACTGAAACGACAAGTACATCTGGTCCGTCAGGGAAGGTATTTGGTCCTCCTAATACACTATTACCTAAGTTTCTTACTTCAGAAATATCAAAGGCAGTTGCTGATAATCTGTTAATACCTTCATCTGTTAAGAAAGAAGCGACTAAATCACCATCATTTGTTGGGTTATTCCCAGTATCAAGTTCATGATCAACATATTGGGAAATACTACCATTACCTACTTCTAACCAATTAGCATCAACATTGTAAATTACATTATTACCATTGATTCTACATTCTAAAGTAACATATCCATCGGTTACAATTTGTAATTCTCTTAAAATAATAGAAGAACGGTTAATTAAATTCCTTACTCCAAAGAAAGATGGAATACCATAATCAACACTTGGTGCTAATCTAATAGTAAGTAGGGGAAGTATTTCTCCTGCTGGTATAGATTTTGTTGTGTTATTTTGGGCAGCAAAAAGGTATGATTTATCTTCATTAAAATTACCATCCATTATAACAGATACACCCCAATGACTTAATACAGGTGCTAAGTTTTGATTAACAGTCTGGAAAGATGTTAATGCTGGAGATGATGCTGGGATTGTTGTTAAAAATCCAACATTTCTATTATCTAAATTTAAAAAAGTATTAGATCCTGTTATTGTACCTTTTGAATATTCTATATATTCATCTTTAATTACAATTGAACCTGAAGTTGGCATCATATCTGCATTAAAAGTTGGTATTAATACTTTAGGGTCACTAGAAGTTAAAACATCTTGAATTTTTCCGTTTATACCTTTAGTTGAAATTTCAAATCGACCTGGTAAGTTACCTGATCTCATATAAGCTTCCGTATTATTGTTATTATTTACATAGTCATGGAAGTAGAAAATTTCACCATCTAACCCTCTCATACCATAACGAATCTTACCGGCACCGTACCAAGAGTAATCGATAAATACCATCTGCATTTTGTTAGGGTCAAACACATAACCACTAGGACCAGTACCATCTAAAGGGTCAATACTAAAATCTTGACTTGCTGTACTAAGATCTGTTACTCTAACAATTTTTGTGTTAGTAACAGCAGGACCTTTATAATCAGGTGCTATGGTTAAGGAAGTGTCACTTGCAATATCTGTTACTAAATATGTAGTTCCTTTAATTACAATATAATCACCAGCTGAAAGTTGTGATTTAAAGTTAGTGTTAGTTCCAGTTAGAGTAGTAGAATTATCTGCTATAGAATTAAGACCTTGTAGTTGTTGAGTTGAGTTTCTCCTTACAGCATATAAATCTTGACCATCATGTTCTAAGAATAGTCCATTTTGATCATCAAACATTCCTGTTCTAACAGTAGCATCATTCCACTTTTTTACTACTACCTGCTTAATCCCTCCGGGAGTTAAGTCTATAATAGGGGCAGATCCAGTTACTGGTATTTCTATTTGGAAAGTTTTAGGAGAATTTACTTGTATAACAGAGGCAGTAGTGTTGTAATTAGCACCTGTAGTTACCTCAAAACCAGTTAATTCAATTTGAGCTCCTTCACGATAATCTCCAGGTAATCCAAAACCATTTACTTGTTCGGTTTCAATTGTTAAAGTATATGAACCTGTATCTGCAAGTTCTAAAGCTGTTGGGTCATACCCGTTAGTATTAACACTTACAGTAGCAATATCATATGTAGGTTTAAATAACACACCAGTACTAAATTGGATACTTTTACCTGATTGGTATCTAAAGTATGATCTAGTTTGACGAATTATATTAGCATTAGGAGCTGTAGTTTCAGGTGAAATCTGCACACCCCCGTCAAAATATCTATGTTGGGCAGCACCTTGGTTACTTGTGTAAATTTTAGTTGCATCTCCTGAAAGGGTTGTGGTTGAAGTGTAATTAGTATCCCTTAGTGCGAGGTATTCATATTCTGTTGAACTTAACACTTTATTAATAACAAAAGCACCAATCCAATCGACATCACTTGATAATGAATCTACAACAAATATAGTAGATCCTATAAATAAGGATGGAGGGGTACTAAAGGTTATTCTAATTTGTCTTGTACCTGTGATAGACTGTACTCTAGTATAAGGGATTTCTGCTGTGTAGTAAAAACCTCCGGTGTATATAATTGTAAAATCTGTTGATTGATCCCCTACATAATTAACTGGGGAGATGTTAGGTATATAAAATATAGTACCTCCACCTCCTACTTGAACTATAATACTTGAAGTATCAAGATAGATAGGATCTAAAGTTTCTTTTATTGTAATAGGATCCCCTACTGCAAATGGTATTATAGGTGCTACATCTACCTCTACCCTAATAAGCTGTCTTACAGCGGTTTCAAGATTAAATGAAAAAGCATCTCTAGTAATATACCCAGTATTAAATGTACCTGGTGTTGAGTTAGCAGTAGGTACCCAGGTGTTTATTTGGTCGGTTCCGTCACTTAGTTGAGCTGTCCCGGTATTAGCATTCTTGTAATAGTGTAGCTCAATATCATTTGAACCTTCTGTAAATACTATGTAAACTACATTAGAGTAATCAAAAGCGCCTGCTGTATCTGTTGTGATTTCATACTTTATAATACGTTTTCTACTTGGAGATGTTCCTGTTGTTATAACCCCAATTTTAGTAGCGTTAGCAGCTTGGGCAAAAATCTTTAAGTGAGGGGAATTAACATAATTAGGTTGAGTTAAGTTTACAGTACTATTAGTACCTGCAGCTGTGTTAAAGAACATTACCCCTGCTTGGTTAAAGTTTACATTAGTAAAGGTTGTACCTAATACTGTAACACTAAATGGTATTGTAATGTTTGATGAAACATAGGTAGGATCAAGGTACCCCTGCACACCTGGATTTATTGTCCCTGCTGTAGGTTGTTGATACATTGCAATATTCATGGATGAGCGATTTCCTGCTCCTGAGTTAGCGCTCATCAATAAATCGAAGTTAACTGATGCTACCATTTCGTCAGCAAATTCATCATCATCAATACCAACGAAAGTTAAAATAGCACACCCTGCTTCGTCTGTAGTAATTGCTGGTGGGTTTGCGTATTGGTTATTTCCTGATTGTACTGCAAATATATTTACTACATCAGCTGTATCTACATTTCTTAAAATAACACAACCGTGAACTTCATCACCACTGTTACTAAGTCCTGTAATTTGAGTTGGGATAGTTGCTGGTATTACTAAATAGGCTAGACGAGTATCAACTTGGTTGTTTATGGATGTTATGTCTGTAAAACCTGTTGGGATATTAGGTACACCACCATCGGCAGCACCATAGTAGAATATAACATCGTTTTGTGCTAATCCACTAGGTAGAACAAGTGCAGTTGTTCCGGTACCTGCTGAACCTGATCCTACAACGGTAATTTCGCTTTGTCCTCTATTTACTCCTAAAGTAACAGTACTTACACCATCATTACCTCGTCCTGTAGCAACATCTCCAGTGTTAAAAAATAAACTTTCAAAACTAGTATCGTATGTGATTCCTCCTACTGTAGGTGTACTTTCTAATGAAGCTGTTGTTATAGAAACAATTTGATCGGCTGTAAATGCAGGTTCATTTGATTTTTGGTATACACTAGGTATATTATTTTGTGTTTGTAAAGTTTCCCATTTTGTTGGTTGTAGAGAATATTCGAAATCCGTATCAATTAGTGCTTGGGGATTTGAAACTCTCATTCTCTCAACTGCATCTTGCATAGGTTGAACAGGTGTGATAGTAGTGTCTTCAATATCTAAGAAGATTTGAAGATCATCACTATCCGACATAGCTGATGTGTCGTAGTCTAATGTGATTGTAGTTCTAGGAGAGGTAAATGATGTAGTACCCCCCTTAGTAGGATCTGAGAAGTTATATATAATTACATTGCTTGTAACGTTTGTAATTAAAAGAACTGATTTTAATTGAAATTTACCTCTAAATGAAACAGTTCCAGCTGCCGCATCAAATATGAAGGATTTAATTAATCTTTTTGACATATAATTTTTTTTAAAATTTTTATTACCCTAATGCTATTGCGTATGCTATTGCTAATTCGTTTGAAACACCGCTACCACCACTTACACCTGTAAGTTGTGAGCCATCCCCTTGAAAGGAACCTGAAAATGAACCTGAGAATTCATTGGCTTGTACTATATTTAATTCAGCATTACTACCCGATACTATAATTTTTTTCCAGTTAGGCATGTTTGTTTATTATTTTTTATTATAAATTTATTTTAGTAAAAGGTAATACTAGTTATAAATATTAAGCATACCCATATAAATATAAATATAGTAAAACTTATTGAGTATTCCTAATAGATTTATGTATTTTTTTAATTAGTTTTACTTTGAAATTAGTCGTTATATACTTACTATAAATTTTAAAAGTTTGGGGTTATACCTAGGGCTATTGTGTATACAGTATACACGTTAAAAAACATAAAAAAACCCGGCCTAAGCCGGGTTAATTTATTGAAATCTAATTTAAACTTCTAATTATAGAGTGTTTAAACCATTGATATCGATAGTACCATAAAATTCTGGACGTACCATTTTCTTAGCATAACGAGTCAATAGACCTTTACGTGGTGTGAAGGTATTTGGATCGTATACTAATGGAGTCATAATTAATGGAATGTATGGAGCAAATACTGCACCAGTTTCTAAGAACTGAGAACCTCTAAATCCTAAAAGGACTTTGTTAGTTGTCATATATGGGTTCTTATAAACTTTGTAACGTCCGTTTAATTGACCTACTTTCTGTACACCAAATGCGTAAGATGCTTTAGAAGCATCACCATCTGTATCAGCTGCAAATCCTGGAATTGATTCTAGGATAGTTCCTACTGATGGAGAACATACTAGGAAGTTTGCACCACCTCTTAATGTTTTCTGGTGAATAATGTTACTTAACTTTTGGATTTTAGTTCCTAATGTTTGGAACCATTGTCCTTGAGAATTGTAAAATGCTAAGTCTGTAACAGTACCGTCAGCACCATTATCTACAATAGATCTGTTGTTAACTGCAGACCATACTTCGTTTCCAGCTGCTGCGTTTTCTAACAACATTCCTAAGATCTCTAAGTCAATTTCTAATGAAATATACTCACTTAAGATAGAAGTTAATTCAGCTTCTGCATCCAATGCGTGGTATGCATTTAAATCTTGTGCAAATTCTGGTGTCCATACTGCTTTCAATTTTCTAGTTTTAGCAATGATCGCAGATGATTTCATCTGTACATTGATTTCTGGAATATTAATAGCTGGGCTGTTTAAAGAATTAGGAATTGAATTTCCGTCTTCAAAATCACCTCTTGCATTATCTTGTGGTTGTAGTTGGTAAACTACAGTAACTGATCCTGTTTGTGCTGGGTTATCTGCGAATGCTGATTTAGTTACTACAAAAGTAACATTTGCACCACCTTCATACTTAGTAAATGCTGATAATTGATCTCCAGCTCCTGAACCTGATTTTTCTGCATATGTAAAAGATCCTGAAAATAGTTGGAATGCAGCTACACCTTCTTTGTCTATGTATTCTAAAGATGCTGTAGGAATTGCAATTGCATAAAACTCATCAGCTTTAGCAGCTACTTCGTAAGTAGAATCGAAATCCATATCTGACCAAGTTGCTGTATCAAATGCTGTGTATGCTGATTCTAATACAATAGAAGAAGTGTTGTTAATAGAGTATCCGAAACGACCTGCTCCGTATAATCCACCTTCAGTATCATTTCCAAAAGGTTTATTTTTTGCTGACGTCTCTCCGTATAAAGATTTTCCTGCTTCGAAAGGTGTTTTATCACTTCCGTATTGGAAATCTAGGAAAAATACTAGACCTGAAGGTAAGTTCATTGGTTGAACACTAACGAATTCTTTCGCTGCAATCTGACCAAATACTTTTCTTACCAATGGTAAAGCAACTCCAGCCCATTGAGAACCGTTGTTAACTCCAGTTTGTGAAGCAAATGTACCTCCACCACCACCGGTGCTAGAGTTTTCAACTACAAGTTGTTTTGCTTGATTTTCAAGGATCATACCCATGTTGTTTTTGTGGGTACCACCTAGACCTTCTAAAAGACCTGTTTTTTCCCATTTGCTAGATAATCTAGCCGCATCAGACTGTAAAGACTGGTATGGGTTTGCGCTTTCTAATAATGAATTTAAGCTCATATTTTTTAATTTTAAATTTTAATAATTGTTTTTAGATTAATCCCGCTAGCTTACGCATACGGTCAAAAACCTCATTTGATTCAATAATAGGTTGTTTTGTTGCTTTAGGTGATAAACCTGTAGCTTTCGAAGAAAAACCTCTTTTTACTGATTCACTTACTACAGTGTTGTTTGGTTTATTAACTAATCCTTCTGCTAGTGTATCATAAATAGTTTTTGCTTGTCTTACATCCTCTGCTTTGTCAAATGCTTTTAATACCTTAACTTTTTTACTTTCAGTTAAGTTTTTTGCTTTGAAAATTTTGTTAGTGTAAAGTAGTTTAGCGTTTAAAAGATTAACTTCTTGTAATTCAGCTTTAAGGGCATCAATTTCATCTAATTCTTCTTCTTCGTTACGCATTGCTGCTCCTGCTCCTGCACCTAATGCCTGTAAAGCGGCATAGGCTTTCTTAGCAGCTGGTCCTGAAGCTTTAGATAATTTTCGTAAATTATCAATAATGTTATCTAGACCACTAGCGGCTGCTGCTACTGTAGCATCACCCATTTCGTCTAAGTTTTCAGAAACATCTCCGTTTTTAGCAAATCTTCCTTTCTGAGATTTTTTCTCAGTTGGGGAATCATCTTTATCTCCGTCTTTGTTACTGTAGCCTTCGTCTAGTTCAATATCAACATCTACATCTTCAACGTTTTCAACGTCTTCAACTTCAACATCAACTTCATCTTCTGCAAATTCATCGCCTGGCTCAATTTCTCCACCTGCGACCATGTCTTTAATAACGTCTTCGATAAATCCTTTAAGGTCGTCTTCTGACATATCTTCAAGATCAATTTCTTCATCTTCGTCTTTGTCTTCTTCGTCCTCTTTCTCGTCTTTTTCTCCGTCTAAGTAGCCTTCTTCTTCAGCATCCGTACGTTCGTCCTCTTTCAAGTCCTCTTTTTCGTCCTTCATACCGTCCTTGTAGCCTTCTTCTTCAGCGTCTGTACGAGCGTTTTCATCAAGTTCGTCTTTTTCTAATTCTGCTAATAGCTCATCAAGATTAAATTCCTCTTCTACTTCATCTTCTTGAACCGTTGATTGTCCCACTTTACGTGGAGTAAGGTTCCTTAAAGAATCACCAGCTGGTGAATTTTTTCTCTCAAAACTAGGAGCGTCTGCTTCTTCAACTTGATTTACTTCTTCTTTTACATCTTCATCATCTTTATCCATTTCTTCTAACTTTGCAGAAAGCATAGATTTTAGATGGGGTGTAAAAGCTTCTTCTAAAGCAAGTTTGGCATTTGCGATAGCTGTCTCTTTAACAGATTTAGCTTCAGCAATAGCACTTTTTAACAAATCTCTGTTTGCCATAATGTCCCAAAATTTAAGTTTGTGAAATACGATTATTAGGAATCGTAATAGAAATAATTATTATTCGACACCATATAAGAGATGGTGTATTATGTTCATACGTATATGAATATTTTTTAAAAATACAAAAGACGCCAAAAAGGCGTCTAATGTTTTAAATCCGTCGGTAGCGTCCGAAGAAATACTCTTTATGTTATTGGGCATGCTCCTTTTGAACAAAGGATTTCATGTATTATACTATTTACTTTTGTGTAGTTAGGCCCAGAAATTTCTTTTCCTTCTCTAAGTGTATGCATAAATGAATCAGGGTTTGAGGGTGTTGAAACAAAATCCCAACATAGTAATTCAAAGTCATCTTGTACTTCCATTACACCACCTTTGTCTTCTAATGAACCCATACCACGAGATGATACACCTACGGTAACACCACTTTTAACTAGTTCTTTTAGAATTTGACCTGATGGAGTAGGTAGTATTTCTATTTTACCCATTACTTTATCTCCATCCCACCAATATTCATTTATAATATGAGATACGTTTTTTAAATTTATAACAGTAGCTTCTGGGTGGTCTAATTCACCCATTGCTCGTCTTTCTTTGATAAGTTGTGAATACTTATCCATTTCACGTTCCCATAAACCCTTAGAATAATATCGACCATTACCGTTTTTTATTTCGGCCGTAGCTAATATTCCTTCAACCATTAAATTACCGTTGTCCTTATTAACATTTTCAGTTAATTGGACACGGTTATAATTTAAATTGTGGGTTTCTACTAGGAGTTGTTTATTCATCTTCAGATTGGATTTCGTCTACAATTTCTGTTTTTTGGTAAGCTTTACCACAAGATTTTTCATAGATTCTTTCCATTTTGGCTTTCTTTCTTTCTAAATCTTTGATTTCTCTTTGCATTTGCTTCATTTTAGATTTATCAATCAATTCACTTAAATTTTCATCTTCTTGAATTGAATTAACTCTATCTACTTTTTCTTGAATATGGTCATGTAAGAAATCTAATTGAGCTTCCATTTTTACTTTTTCAGCTTCTTTTCCTATTTCTGCTAATTTAGTATCAATCGATTCTTTTTTAGGTTTTCTAGCTTTTTTATCTTTACCTGCTTTTTTCATAGATTCTTCTTTATCCCCGTCACCATCGATATCCATAAAATCTGGTTTTGGAGCTTCATCCATTGGTAATTTATCTTCTTTGTTTTCTTCAGTATATAGTGAACTGTGGTATTGAGAACCTGCTTGTTGTTGTCCTTCGTCTTCAGCCATCATTTGTCTGATTATATTTCCTGATTGGGCTGCCAATGAATCTGGGTTTCCTGATGTTACAACACCACCTAATCCTTCTCTAATTAATTTTTTAAATAAACTTTCTTTGATTGGTTTCATTTTTGTATCTCCTTTTTTTAATTTATCACTGTATCCACTACCTCCGTAGGTTTTACCAGTATTTTCTTGTACTTCTGCTTCTGTGTATCCTATATCTACTCCAAATTGACCATTTTTAACGTAATGTAATTCGTCTTTAGATAAGTTTTTAATTACTTTTTCTTGAGCTTCTTCTAATGATAATTCAGGATTTTCTTTAATTTCATAGTAAACACCATTCATCATTTCCTGAGCATTAACGTTGTTAATGTTATCTTCTTTTGGGGAATAATCGTAATTACGTTTATCAATATTTTCTACACCTTTAGATACTTTTTTTTCTTCAGCTTTAACCTTTTCATCTTCCTTTTCAGTATTGATTTTTTCATCAATATCCTTATCAATGATAGGTTTTAATGATTTAGCTCTTTCTTCATTAACAAAAGCTTCATATTTACTTTCCCAAGCTTGTTTGTTTGGGTTAAAATCATCAGATGTTAGTTGAACTAAGGGTTGTAATGAAACTACACCACCTAATTGTTCGTTGATAATACTTTTACTTTTAAGAATATTTTCAGCATCTGAAAAGGTAGTTAGATTAGAAATTATGTTTGGGTAATTTCTTTTTACTTCCTTTAGGAATAAGGTTTTATTACCTTTTCCTTCTTTAATTAAGTTGTATTTTTCTTGTAGTGTTTTCATTATTCGTTTGTTAATAGTGTTTTTATATCTTTTAGATAATCTTTAATTAAGTCCGTTCCTGTAACTACTGAAAAACTGTCTGGGTTTTCCCTGTAGTATTTAGTTGTAGCAATTTTAGCCTGTCTTAAGGGCTTAATTAAAGCATCTAATTCTTTTTCAATTTCATTAAAAGCGTTAATTCTTTCTTCTTGAAATTTAGATACTTTACTTTCTTCCTCTTTTATTTTATACTTATACATATTAAAAGTTTTTTACTTCCAAACCACTACCTTTTTGAACATAATTTCCATTTTTGTTTTTTGGTACTAATTTATATTTAAATTGCTTTACGTATGCATTATCTTTTACTCCGTCTTCTGTTGCTTTTGGTCCTGGGCCTAATGATGCACCTATTCCTTCACTTACTTTTTTCTTTTTTACTTTTTTAAATGCATATGGTGTATTATAAGCACCAGCACCCCCCGAAGTAGACATTTCATCTGCCCTCATTGCTGTTTTTACCCATTTTTGAAATTCCCCAATATGGTCCCAACCAGAATCGTCAAAATCAGGCCCTGTTTGTTCTTTAAAAGCTGTTATATAAGCATCAATTTCTTCATCAGTTCCGTATTTTTCTAAGTAAAATATTATTTCACCCCAATCATCGCCAATTTGCATATGGTGGGATAGATCAGCTTCTTCAAAAATAGTTTTTTTATAATCTTCTGGGTAGTTATTTCTAACGTGAGTCCGTATTGTATTTCTTAGCTGTTTTGCTTGTTCGTATATGTCTAGAAATTTTTTATCATCTTTAGCTTTTTGATATACACCTTTAGCAGTATTAGCTAATTCCATAGAATCTTCAACTAGCTTAGTTAAGTTAGGAACATAATCAATAGACCAAGATATAGCACCAGTTTCAGGGTCCTTACCGGTAACTACAGATTTTACTCCACCATCAACTTTTACGTCACCTACTTCTATTTCTTTAAGCCTATACTTATATGCCATTTGAATTTTTAATTTCTTTTATAAGTTCATAATACTGCAATAAGTCAACTAAATTATCATCACTTACTTTAGAAGTTTTACCTAATTCGGTTAACATCTTAGATATTTCTATAATTTTAATTTTGGTTGCTTTATCCTTAACTGTAGATGATTCCTTAGTTAGTATAGTTTTTAACTCATTTATTTTAGAGTTATAAAATTTTCTTAGTCCTGGGGTAGAATCTACAGAGTAAATGTATTCTTTAAGTACTTGTTTTTGTTCCTGACTTAATGAATCGTATTTGTCGTTAAATTTTTCAAGTAGAATTCTATATGTTAACGATCTTAAATCTTTATCATATGTAGTAAATTCTTGTAGTACATTTTCTTTTTTATCTAATAAAGATTGTTCCTTTTTAGTTAGATGTTCTAACAAATTAATTTTATTAGTTATTACCTGTTTATTATCAGGAGAAGAAATACTGTTACTTTCTATTAAAGTATAAATAGATGCTAAGGTTTTATAATCACTAATTTGAGAACCAAAAAAGGTAACTAAATCATAATGTTGTTTTATTTCATTAATTAAGTTATATTTTTGTTTCTTTAAAATGCTTTTATTTAGATGTTTGGCATTATTTAAAGTAGTATCGATGTAAATTTGTGCATGGGACTCACTTAAGACTTTAGATTTTAGAATTGATTCATATAATCTATACTCACGGCTTAGTTCACTTTTTACAAAATATTCTTTTAATATATCTATAGCAGGGGAGTTACCACCTTTTAAAGTATCAGCTGTAATTTGTCTAACTAGTAGTTCAAAAAGAATACCAGTGTTCTTATATTTTGAATGTTTAATTTTCATTAAAAAAATATATTTATTTATAAATATTAACCTTTTAGTCGAGATTCATCAAGAAGTGTGCTATCATCTTTATCTTGTTCAAATATCAACTTTTTTTCATGCATTTTCCTAAAAATATTCTTATTTTTTAAGTAAGTTATTTTAGGGTTTTCGAATTCAGACAATCCGGTTTTATTAGAATCTGTTCTACTATCACTTGAATCGTTTTTATCTGTATCCTTCATACGTTTTGTTCCTAGAGGATCTTTACCAAAGTTACTATCCTGTTTGCCATGGTTAGAAATAGATTTTTTAGGTCTTCCTAATTTTAAGTCATCACCATAACCATCTGGCACATTACCTGGGTCAGACATAGTTCTACCTTTACCATATAAAGATGCTAAATCGTGAGGTGTACCATATGATCTACCAGTATCAACTGGGTCATTACCCTCTGCTTCAATTTGAGCATTTCTAAACTTACGTTTTGAATCCGCTCGAACCATGTCTCTATATTCATCAAACTGGTCTTCACTAAAGTGGTAAACATTATGGTAAATCCAATCAGATGGGACTAAACCTTGTTCTAATAATGTACCTGCTAATTCAGATTTAGATTTTAACAATTCAATTCTCTCTTGATCATAAATGATAGAAGGAGTTGTCATTGATAATTCAAAATTCGTCAACGTCTCATCTGTATAACCTTGAGTATATAAATGTACTAAAGCAATTTTATTTAGTTCTGATAGTAATATTCTTTGTATTCTATCTATAGTACGGGCAAATCTAATATCTTGAGCTGCCAGTGTTGCTTTACCTTCTACACCTTCTTCATAACCCATAAAGGCTTTAGGTACCTTTAAAGCAGCAAATAATTTTTCTCTTAAATATTCAACATCGGCAATACCATCATATTGTAACCCTGGTGTAGTGTCAATTTTTGTTGCACTATCATTTCCACGGACTGGGATGTAAAAATCTTCAAGCATATTTTGCATATTATACTTTAGGTTATAATCACCTGTTTTTTCATCCATCATAGGTGTACGTTTCATATTATTGATGGTTTTTTGCATGAATGCCTCTACCTCATTAGGTGGAATAGAACCAACGTTTACATAAAATATTCTTTTTTCGGGAGCACGAGCTATTCTATGGATTAACATTGCATCTTCCATTAAGGAATATTGTTTATATAGTTTACGAGCGGGTTCAATATATGATCTACCATAAGGTAAATAATTAGCATCACCTACCATTCTAAAGTGAGCCATTTCATAATTATCATATATAATACTACCTCTATCATCTGGACCACCATCTCCTCCTTGGTTTGGGACATTATAGTACCCATAAGAACTACCAGCAAAACCATCAGGATTCCATTTGTATTTTACTTCAGCAGGGTTTTCAGGGTTGGCACCTTCAATTCTTTCAATATGGTAAGCAGTATAAGGGATTACATTATAAACACCAAACTTTTCAGCAATTTCTAATTTTAAGAAAAAGTCACCATATTTACACATTTGTCTAACCCACATCCAACCATTGAATTCTATATTTAAAACATCATAAAATAAATTGTATAATATTTTTTGTATATCTTCATTTGAGCTTCGAATTTGGACTACCTCACCCATGTCGTTTTTTAAAGTACACTCATCTGCTATAATATCTAAAGCAGAAGCAACAATTGCATCTTGGTCCATTACATCATATTCCGAGTATAGGGTAGTCCTTAGGTATTGGTAATTTAAATTAAACTGAGCCCCATATAAAGATGTAGGCATGGTAGAATAAACCCTATTAAATCTATCGGCTAGTGCATTTGTTTCATATTCCCCACTAGTTTGGATATGACTGGAGTCAATAGTTTTTATTTGATCCCCCCCTACATTACGTATTACTACGTCTGTAGAAAATAATCGTTTTAACCTTGTAAAAATTGTTTTATCTGCCATTGTGTATAATTGTTATTATTATAAATATTATTTAAAAGAGCCATTTAATATCCTCTTTACCATGTTCTGTTTTCATTGAATATGGGTTATCATAAGGGTTAGGAGTTGAACCATTGTAACTACCCATATATGGTGTTCTATTAACTGATATGTTGTTTAATGTTTGTTTTGTTAAATCAATACCTCTTTGTCTAAATTTAAGTGCTGTATCTCTTACATACAATGCTATACCAAATGCCATAACTAAATCATCATTATAACCTGTTTGTGCTTCTGCTCTACCATTTTTCCAAATAAATACTTTCATTTCCTCTACTAGTCTTTTTGAATGTATTGTAACACTCCTATCACTAATGTATTCTTGGAACTTACCTATTACCATAGGTCGTGTTTTAGATGACATTGTAAACCCTGCAACCATTTTTGAATGGTCCTGGTATTTGTCAAAATACGAATCAACTGTTGCTTCTCCACTCCGTTGTGAATAGTAAAGATTAGCATATTGTCTATCAATAGCTACTTGTATCGTTGCCCAACCAATGTTAGCATTTTCTATTACTAACATAGCATTATTGTATTCAGTAGCTATACCTACTAACAAATGTCCAAATTCTTTTGTACCAATTTGTCCCTTATATTCAGCTACTTGTACACTATTTTCAATATCAATTACATGAAATGTAGAAAAATCTTTACCATCTCCACGGGCAACATCCGCTACCACCATATAGTCTCTACTATAATCTGATGATTCCCATACCCATAAATTTTGATCTGCACCTCTACGTTCTAATGGGTCCTTAATATGGGATTTTTCATAATATTCTAGATATTCATTGTAAAATACTATGTCACCTGAAGTGCTAAAATCACAATCACATTCCTGAGCTGCTAGTCTAGGATCACCTAATAAAGCATCTTGTGAATCTCTCCATGATTGGTCTCTTTCTGGGTGGACATACCATGGGAGTTTAATTGGTAAAAAATCATTTTCACCTGCTTCTGCTTTTACCCATGTTTGGTGAAACCAGTTACCTGTACCATAAGGAGTAGATAATACAATAGCACCACCACCCGTTGCTAGGGTTTGTTGAGCTGATGCCCAGGTTTCAGCAATGTTATCAATAAAAGCTGCTTCATCAATTATTAATAAAGATACGGCTTCAGAACGTGCGGCATCTGCATTTGAGGATTTAGCTTGTATTTTAGAACCATTAACTAATCTTAATGATAATTTATTATTTTCAGCAGAATCTACTTTTAACCATGAGGGTAAATTTTCCCACATGAATTGTACCTTTGTTACTAAGTTTCTTGCTGTTGCTTGTGTAGTTGCTAATGCTAATACATTTCGATCTTTGTGAAATGTCATTAACCATAATGAATAACCTGCGGCTAGAGTTGATATACCTAGCTGTCTAGATTTTAGTATAGCGCTATAATCATTGTTTTGAAATAACGTTAAAACCTTTTCTTGAAAAGGGTATAAATTAAATTGTATACGTCCACGTTGAGGATGCTGTATATAACAATATTTACGCATAAAATGTACTGGGTCTGTAGCACATTTTAAATATTCTTGACGTATTACTATTTTTAAATCTGACATATAACTATTTAACTAATAAAGCGGTTCCTATTATTATCATAATACCTGTCCCACTTATTAATTTGGTTTTAAGTCTTTGTTTTTTCAATGATAACTTTAATTTTGCATTCAAATCCTCTGCTAATCCAAATTGTTCTCTACTAGTGAACAATAAAGAATTAAAATTATTTATTTGAGAATTGAGATTATTAATAACACTATCTTTAATATAAACTTTACTTTCTAATAAATTTAACTTATTAGATAATAATTTTATTTCTGCTTTAGCACCATCACCTATTATTAGATCTTTAATTACTAAACGTACTATCGGTTTTTTTAATTGAATCTTCGTAGTGTCTATAACGCTCTGTGAAAAACCTTGTAAGCTCATCATCATTAAAAGAATCAACGGAATTAACTTTTTCATTTACTTTATATTTTAAAGTGACAATCTTTTTATCTTGTTTGTCTATTTCTATATCTAATTTAGCAATTTGTTGGTTTAAAGTGTCAATTTTAAATACTAAATCATCATTTACATAATGTAATGAATCAACTTTTTGTTCTAGTAATTTTATTTTACTATTATAATCATTAATATATTTTTCCTCATTTGAAGAATACATATTAATTAAATAATAAACACCAAAAAATACTACAGCAATATATAAAAATCTTTCTTTAGACGACATTCTTTTCTAATTTAGCAACTAAAGCTTCTAGCTCTTTCTTTTTAGGAGTTTTTGATTTTAATTTGTCCTTAATTTTTTCTTTTTCAACACCATCTGCTTTGCTATAGTCACGTGCTAATGATTTCATTTCAGTAGTAATATCTCTTAAGGCTTTAACTGCTAAGTCTAATTTTTTATGCTTACCTCTAGCCCCTTTAGCTTGTTTGATTGCTTTAGCATCTAAGTCATCATCTTCATCCTCTTTTATATCATAGGGGTTTTTATGAGGATTTACAAGGGCATCATATGCTTTGCCAATATCACCACCATATAATCTATCAGTAATTTGTTTACCTAATTTTCCTAATTGGTCATTATTTAAGGTATGTTCTTTTCCAAATCCTTCTAAATAAAATTGACCTATATCTTCATAGTCATAAGTAAAATCTTCACCTCTGGGTGTTGTATTTTCTTCTAACTTATAACTTGCTGTGCTATCTTTTACACCTTCAAGAAATCCTCTTCTATAATATTTATAATCAAGTTCATTATTGATATCAATTACATCTTTATTAAAATGCATACTTACAGCATATTCACCATCGTCATATCCTATGTCTTGTAAATCAGATAGACCTACATTAGCTTCTGCTAAACCTAAATCCTTACTTAGTTTAGCTGTTTTTTCAAGTTCTTTATTTAATTCCTTTTGATTTTGAACCTCTTCAGGAGATGCTTCAGAAAGTGATGTTACTATTTCCCCTTTTATAAACTCTTTTAATTCAGATCTTTTCATTAGATTTAATATTATTATTAGATTTTATTATAAATATGTTAAAGGTTAGTAATATTTAATATTTGTTGAATACGTCTATTTGTAGATCCTGATATCATTTTAAGTTTGCCTGCTCTGTGTCCGTATTTTTTTATTAAGGATGAAATTGTAAAATCAATTACATCTCTATAATGTTCATCTGTTTCACGGACTCCATTATCTTCAATAGGGATACCATCAGGAGAAATATAAAAAATATAATCATATTCCGAAATAAGCTCTTTAGCATAATTTTCAAATATTTTTTTTTCTTCATCTTGTATAGATTTAGCATTTAATGTAAAGGCCATCACGTCAATAATAGTCCTATCAGTAATTATATTATCGTGCATTAATTCACCACAACGTTCAGCTAAAAACACGGTTTGTCCCTTTAATGTTGAATCAGTATTTAGTGGGATACCTTGTGCCATTAATTCTTTAGAACGTTCTGTTCTAAACTTATAATCTTTAAATTGCTCTGTTTCTTTTAAAGCATTAACTAGTGTAGTTTTTCCTACACTCATTGTACCGCATAACCCTATTTTCATATTAGTTTCTGTGATTTTGCCCTTTTGGGGCTGGTTGTTTATACCAAGGTAAACCTGTTTGTTGTCTAATAGTTTCCTTGTATTCGTCTTTTGAGTATTGAATACCATAAAGATAATATTCTCTTTTTTTCTCGTTACCCTCAGGTATTAGTGCTGGACCATCCCAATTGTGTAATTTACCATCCCAAATGTATGCTATAGTTCCATCTGCTTTTTTTAATTTTTTACTTTGTGGGAATGGTGTTTTTTTATCTGCCATAATATTATTTATCGTAAATATACGAAATTTGTATTTATAATCCTAATTTTTTAATATATGTTCTGCGACATATGTCCCTTGTGCACCACTTACCGTTATACCTCTAGCTGATAAAGCATCGCCTACAAAGTGTACGTTAGGATACTTGGTGAGTGCTAAATTGGTATAATCGACAAGTGGCTCAGGTGATAGATATTTTACTTCTGGGATGTAGATACCCCAATCATCTTCTAATGTTGGAAATACTTTTTTCATGTCGTTGATAAAATCTGAAATATATTCAAAATATCCTTGGAAATGTTCAGATACTGTTTGTAACCCCATCCAATCTATTTGATGTGCACTTACATTTACACCTTCAGAGGTTGTTGATGGTTTACGAGAAGGACTATAATATAATCCTGTTCCATGAGCATTTACTTTAGATACTAATTCTCTAGACCAATCGAATGGTTTATCAATACCTTGTACTTCCATTAATATACCAAAATTGGTCATATCATTTCGGAACGCTTCATCTTTTTTAGCGTGTCCATTGTACGAATGGTCTCCATACGTTTCTTCTACTGCTACATATGCTGCATTGTT
>Ga0209534_10000416_pt1 | contig 50538 bp, 43 predicted proteins | sample COG_07_FD_184751 | JGI IMG/M metagenome (GOLD analysis project Ga0209534, IMG submission 184751) | Pelagic Microbial community sample from North Sea - COGITO 998_met_07 (SPAdes) (version 2) | ecosystem: Environmental > Aquatic > Marine > Neritic zone/Coastal water | place: Helgoland, sampling...
TGAAAGCTTTAACATCAGAATCTGAAAGAACTATTCAAATGATTCAGCTAAGAAATGTGTCTCAAAAAGAAAAAATTATTTTTCCTATTATGCTCTTCTTATTGGTTGGATTACTTTTACCAAGCGCGGCACCCCTTTTAGGAATGCTTTGTTTAGGTAATCTTATGAAAGAATCATTAGTGGTTGATAGATTAAGTGATGTAGCCCAGAACTCATTAATAAATATAGTAACAATTTTTTTGGGTTTATCTGTTGGGTCTAAATTAGCTGCTGACAAATTTTTAACTCCTGAGACACTTGGAATACTCATATTAGGAATGATTGCTTTTGCAATAGGAACTGCAGCGGGTGTTCTTGTAGCAAAATTAATTAATATATTCAGTAAAACAAAAATAAACCCTCTTATAGGTGCAGCTGGTGTTTCAGCAGTTCCAATGGCTGCAAGAGTAGTTAACAAGGTTGGATTAGAATATAACTCTCAAAATCATTTATTAATGCATGCTATGGGTCCTAATATTGCTGGGGTAATAGGCTCAGCTGTAGCTGCTGGTGTAATGATTAAATTCTTAGCATAAATTACAGACGAAAAAAAACAGAGACTAGCTCTGTTTCTTTAGTTCGAGATCCTTAGGGGTCCTGAGTGAGATTCTCTCTGGCTCCTCGAATTCTTTCTCTTGAATTCTTGGTGGGTCTATAAGCTCTTTTTTATCGTCGACTCTTACAAACGCTTTCACCCTATGGGCTCTACCTCCTTTATTCTCTCTAAGTCCCGTCTGCAGTTGTTCTTTAGTCGGAATCAAGTTGGTCTATTAATTTTACTCTTTTCAAAATTCATGTCAACACTTCATATGAAAATAATTGTATTTATTTATATCGGATCTTATAATGTAATAATATAAATATAGATAAAAAATATATATTTAATTACAAGCTAATTATGATCTCTTTCATTCCAAAACAAGACCCTTTAATAAAATATAAGACTAAAACAAAGTCATTAGAAAGACTTCAAGCTTTAGCTAGCCATCTGCCAAAATTACTTTTAACAGGCACTGTCCAAAAAACAATAAATACATTAAAAGTTGATGATCTTTCAGTAGATAAAGTAATTAAAGCTAACGATATAAGAGAAATTAAATTAGCTATGAATCATTTAAGTTTTATTGCTCATGCATATATATGGGGAGCAGAAAAACCCCAAAAATTTTTACCTGAAGTTATATCAAAACCATGGGTTAAAATAGCAAATATTTTAGGTAGGCCTCCAATACTTAGTTATGGAAGTTACTGTTTGGATAATTGGTACAGGATTGATAAAAAGAAAAAAATATCACTAGAAAATGTAGCTTTGATAACAAATTTTCTTGGAGGTGTTGATGAAGATTGGTTCGTTACCATTCATGTCTGTATTGAAAATGCAGCAATTGATGCCTTAACATCTGCTGAAAAGCTGTCTAAGCTACATAATAAAAATTCTATTCAAGATTATTTGCAATGTTTAAAAGAAATCACTTCATCTTTAAAAAATGTTAATAAAGTATTTAAAAGGATGCCTGAGAAATGTGATCCTTATGTTTACTATCATAGAGTTAGACCTTTTATATTTGGTACAAAGGATAATCCAGATCTTAGCAAGGGTTTGATATATGAAAATCAATTTAATAATAAACCCCAATTTTTTAGAGGTGAAACAGGTGCTCAGAGCAGCATAATCCCCTTCCTGGATGGCGCTCTTGGTATTTATCATACAAAGGATCATCTAAGACATTATCTAAATGAAATGAGAGAGTATATGCCGCCTGAGCATAGGAAAATGATTGAAAAAGTAGAAATTAGATCAACTGCTAAAAACTTTATTAAAAACTCTAAAACCCTGACAAAACAATACAATAAATGCCTAGATGAAATAAGGGTTTTTAGAGCTCAACATCTTGAATTTGCAGCAACATATATTCATAAACAATCGCAAATTAAAAATCCCTTTGGTAGAGGTGGGTCAACAATTACTGGGACAGGTGGCACGCCTTTTATGAAGTATCTTAAAAAACACAGAGACGAAACGCAGAAGCAAAAAATTAAATAAACTTAATTTAATATCTAGCTTTTACTTTAATAAAGATATTTGCCAATCTAATAAATATTTTAGATAGCATTGATATGATATTCCTGCTTAATTTTATCTTTAATTTTTTTAGATAGTTCATGGCTTTATTATAATAGCTAAGAATTTATTCTGAGTTATTAATTTATAGAAAAATTATCGTTTAACAAAAAAAACCGGAGACAAGCTCCGGTTTTAAATACTCTAATCAGTATTAGAATGTCATATCCAATCTTAAATTCCAATACATACCTAATGAATCATAGAATCCACCGATTGTATTACCGTAACCGGTTGATAGAACATCACCAAGAATTGGAGGTGTTTCATCAAGAAGGTTGTTAATAGATAGTGAGACTCCCATATTGTCATTGATGCTATAAGTAGCATTAACGTCAACTAAGTAGTACATATCTTCAACCTCAGCCTGAGTAATAACATCCTGCTCATAGGCATTATCTATGCCTGACATAGTTCTAAGTGTTCCTTGAACAGTCCAGGCAGCACCTGTTGTATAGCCAACTTTAGTATTAGTTCTAACTTCTGGTGATGGATAACATTTATTGCTTATTACTCCAACACAATCAGTAACAGTAGCTTCTACCCCAGGTAGTAAAGTTGTTTCTTTAGTCATTAAGTAAGTAAGAGTTGAAGTAACAGACATTGTTCCATTAGCAACATCAAAGTCACCAGTTGCAACCATATCAACACCTTCCCACTCTCTTTCACCGATGTTTTGTTGTTTATCGTCTACCCAACCACCGACTAACCAAAGACTACCAGCTGCATTTCTATTAATAGAATCACAAAGTATTCCCTGAAGAGCACAAACTTCAATAATTGTTTCTTCATCAACAGATCCTATTGCTTTCTCCATAGAGATAGCCCAGTAGTCAATTGAAGCTGTAATTCCTTTAGGCAAGTCTAGTACAACACCAAAAGTAGTTGTTTCTGCTTCCTCTGGTATTAAATTCAAGTTACCGCCACCTCTATTATAATATTGAGAAGCAGGACTTTTTGTAACTTTACCATATTGAGCAGCAGTCATACCTGTGTTTGCACATTGTGCTTGAGTATAATCAGGAGTTGTACCTGCACACTTATCATCTCCAGTCCATAAGCTTTGACTTTCTGGAATGAAGTAATCAGCAATACTTGGAGCTCTTTCAGCAGTGTTGAAACCAAGTCTGAACTTAGCCATGTCATTTAAGACATAAGACACGCTAACACGAGCAGTATCACTTCTGCCACTAAGATTATAATCTGATGATCTAAAAGCAACGTCAGCTACAAGCTGATCTGTAACAGGTATAGCTGCCTCTCCGTAAAACTCATCTACAGATATAGTACCTGAGACTCCCTTTACAGCACCACCAAAACCAAGCAACAAGCCTTCTTCGTATGCTGAATCAGGTGTTCTACTATATGTTCTATCAGTAGTAGCATAACCAGCTGCAAAACTTACAGGTGCAGGTGCACCTGGAACCATTAAGTCAGTAGAGCCTGTTATAGAAGCATTAAAAGATTCAATTTCATTCTTACCTTTCATTGAACCTGTTATACCCATGCCTTTTGCCATTTCTGGTGTTACGCCTTGGTATGTAAATACATTATAATCGGTTAGCGCAGTTCCACCTTCAATTGCTGCAACTAATTTTGGAGCACTCATATCATTAACATAGAAAGAGCTAGAATTAGTTTTTCCATAAAGCATTGAAACATCATATTCCCAGTCTTTATAACCTAATTCACCTTTTAAACCCATTACCATTCTTCCTGCATCTACAGCAATAGTATCTTGTCTAGGTCCGCCTTCTACATTTCTTTTACCAACATATGTTGCGTATCCTACCCAAGTACCACATGTTGTTGCATCTGTAGGATCTGAGCAATATTCTTCGCCTTGTGTGAGTCCACCATCTGCATAGTTTGCTCCATTAATAAATGCATTATTAACTGAATCTGTCCAAGCTGATGGAAGACCTGCGTTATCAAAATATAACTGATACTCATCATTAAAGAATGTTCCAGATTGAGCTATACCACCAGTGGTATTGAATGAACTGTAATTTATTTCAGCATATGCTGTACCAACTCCATCAATCTCAAACTCACCAATTGCTCCACCAGACTGTCTTTCAGTCGGGTTCATTAATTGAGCTACAGCTGCATAGTTATATCTTGTACCTGTATCATTAACAACAGATCCGTCAGATGTTAATTCAGCCCAAAAATTTTGATCATAAGAAGTAAATTCAGTTCCATCTGCTTTTCTTAGTATTGGATAGATATCAAAATGTGGGACAATAGTATTGGCAGAACCACCGCAACTTGTACCTGATGTACTTAATCCACAAGCAGCATAGTCACGATCAATATTGTATACAGTTTCATTTTCTGATCTTTGTAAATACATAGTAACGTTACCACCATCAAAACTTGATCCCATTACTATTGATACTGAATCAGTATCACCATCATTAGCTGTTCCAGATGGATATTCAAAGTTTTTTGCATCAAGTAATGGCACAACAAGATTTGAACCATCATTATCATGTCTGTAACCACCTTTAGAAACAGAAATTTCTAAACCGTCAACTTTCCTAGTAACAAAGTTAACAACACCAGCAACAGCATCAGAACCATAAACAGCTGAAGCTCCACCAGTTAAAACATCAACCCTCTCTAATAATGCTGTAGGAATTTGGCCTATGTCAGCTACCTCACTCCATATACTTCCTGGTTGCATTCTTCTTCCATTGATAAGAGTTAAAGTTCTTGAAGAACCAAGACCTCTTAAATCAAGAGAAGCAGTACCAGTTTCACCAGATGGCTCAAAGCTAGTATTAGATGTTTCTATTTGTGGTATTTGGTTAAGAACATCTTCAATTCTTACCTGACCAGTTTTCTTAATATCTTCGGCTGAAACTACAGCAACAGGACTTACCGCCTCAAAACCATTAGATTTAAGTCTTGTTCCTGTGATAATAACCTCTTCTACATCGTCAGCTGACTCGTCTTGCGCAACAACTGAAGTGTTAAATACACTAAAGGTTATTGCCATTAAAGCTAGCATGTAATTTTCTTTATTAAACATATGATTCCCCTGTTTAAAATTTTTTTATACACAAATTTACACAAATAAATTTGCTGTGTAGCACAATTGTGAACTTTTTTTTTATAGAAAGCAAAAAAAAATTACATTATTTATATATTTATTATAATTAGTTATAAATTTTAATGATAAATAAAATTTTGATAGTTTTATAGTTATCCTATCTTCATATTTTCTTTTACAATGGAGCTTGTAATAAATTATCCTTGAAACTATGTTATTAAAAAATAAAAAAATCTTGATTACAGGTTTAGCAAATAAATATTCAATAGCTTCGGGCATTGCGTCTGCGATGCGAAGAGAAGGTGCTGAGTTAGCTTTTACGTATCAAAATGAAAGACTACTTAAAAATTTATCTCCCCTGGCCAAAGAGTATGGTTCAGATATATTAATTGAATGTGATGTTTCTAGTGATGATTCTATTGAGAAATCCTTTGAAGAACTTAAAACTTATTGGGATTCTTTTGATGGGTTTGTTCATTCAATTGGATTTGCGCCTGCAGATCAATTAACAGGCAATTTTGTAGATGTTACAACTAGAGAAGGTTTCAAAGTAGCTCATGATATAAGCTCATACAGCTTTACAGCATTGGCAAAGGCATCAAAAAATATGTTAAATGACAGCTCTGCCCTTTTGACATTAACTTACCTGGGAGCTATGCAAACTATGCCTAATTATAATGTCATGGGTTTAGCTAAAGCTAGCTTGGAAGCAAATACAAGATTTCTTGCAGCATCATTGGGTGCAGAGAATATCAGGGTTAATGCTATTTCAGCTGGGCCAATTAAAACTCTTGCTGCTTCTGGTGTTAAAAATTTTAGAAAAATGCTTTCTCAGCATTCATCACGAGCCCCACTTGGAAGGACTGTGACAACTGAAGAGGTTGGTAATGTGGCTGCATTCTTATGCTCAGACTACGCTAGTGGTGTGACTGGAGAAATTACCTATGTAGATGCAGGCTTTAATACTGCTGCTATGCCTCTTAATGATTTTTCTGAAGATTAAATTTGGGTTTATATAATAAATATATTCTACCAAAAGTTCTTAACTGTGCTTGTGGCTCAAAGCCTATTAACTATCAAAGAAATAAAATAGTTCCATTGGCAGAGGGTGTTGTTCTAGATATTGGGATTGGCTCTGGTTTAAATATACCTTTTTACAATAAATCTAAAATCAAATATTTATATGGATTGGATCCTTCAAAAGAACTCATAGAGATAGCTAAGCCTCTTGCTGATAAAAATCAATTAAAAATTGAGTTTTTAGAATGCGGAGCTGAGAATATCCCACTCCTTGATAACTCCATTGATACTGTTTTAATTACATACACTATGTGCACAATTCCAGATGTTACTTTATCTATTTCAGAAATAACGAGAGTCCTAAAAAATAATGGTAAGTTGCTTTTTTGTGAACACGGGCTAGCACCAGATCCAAATATTGTTAAATGGCAAAAAAGAATTAATCCTATATGGAATAAAATTGCAGGTGGTTGTAATCTTAATAGAAATATTCCTGAACTCATTACCTCGTCTGGTTTTAAGATTTCTAATATGGAAGAAATGTATCTTCCAAACACCCCTAAATTTGCAGGCTATAATTATTGGGGAGTTGCTAGAAAATAAATATTAATTCAAATATATAAGGAAAGATAATGTTTAAAAAATATAATTTATTCATCTTGATGTTTTCAAGCATCTATACATTAAATATCTATTCATCATCTGTTGAACAGATTATTCTCAAGCATAAAGATCGTTTTTCAGATGTGGCGCTAAAGATATGGGACCATGCTGAAATGGGGTATCAAGAAATTAAAAGTTCAAATTTACTTGCAACTGAATTAGAAAAAGAAGGATTTAAAATAACAAGAAATGTTGCAGGCATACCAACTGCCTTTATCGCAGAATATGGTTCTAATGGGCCAATAATAGGAATATTAGGTGAGTTTGATGCTTTGCCAGGGCTCGCTCAATCAATATCCCCTTTTAAGGAGGTTATTGATAATGGAACTGGTGCAGGTCATGCATGCGGACATCATTTATTTGGCGCAGCTTCAGCTTGGGCAGCTGTAAGCATAAAAGAGTGGTTAGAGACTAATAATATAAATGGAAGAATAAGATTTTATGGAACACCAGCAGAAGAAGGAGGTTCAGGTAAAGTTTATATGGTTAGAGAGGGATTATTTAATGATGTAGATATTGTTCTTCATTGGCATCCTGATGACACTAACTCTGCAAATTTAAGAACTTCAAATTCAAATAAATCTGCAAAATTTACATTTACTGGTATTTCAGCTCATGCCGCAGGTGCTCCTGAGAAAGGAAGATCAGCTCTTGATGGGGTTGAATCAATGAATATGATGGTAAATATGTTGCGTGAACATGTGCCTCAAGAATCTAGAATTCATTATGTAATTACAAAAGGAGGTTTGGCACCAAATGTCGTTCCAGATCTTGCAGAAGTCTACTATTATGTAAGACATCCAAAAATGCACATGGTTGAAGAGCTTTTTCAAAGGGTGGTAAAGACTGCAGAAGGAGCCGCAATAGGAACGGATACAAGTATGACTTATGAAGTTATGCATGGAAACTATTCACTGCTTCCAAATGATGTTATTCAAAGAATTATGTATAAAAATCTAACTTCCTATGGTGGTATTAAATACTCCAAAGAAGAAAATGAATATGCTAAAGCAATCTATAAAACTTTTTTAAAGCCAAGTCTTGAGATAGGTTCTCAAGAAAATATTTTAGAATACAAAGAATCACACAGTTATGGATCAACAGATGTTGGTGATGTTAGCTGGGTTGTGCCAACCGCTGGCATAAGAACTGCGACTTGGGTGCCCGGAACAGCCGCACATTCATGGCAAGCAGTTGCATCAGGTGGAACATCCATTGGTATTAAAGGAACCGAATTAGCAGCAAAGACTATTGCCGCAACTGCTATTGATATATTTAGCGACCCTTCTATAGTACTAGCAGCAAAAAATGAACTTAATCAAAGAGTTGGTGATGATTTTGTTTATAAAGCTTTACTTGGTGATAGAAAGCCTCCCTTAAATTACAGAGTTAACTAGTCTAATTGAGCTGCAACAGATGCATTGGGTCTTCTTAAATCAGAGTAACCATATTTTATTCCGTCAACTATATGAATACTTTGAGTGCTGCCCATTGTTTTATTTGAAGATGTTTTATGACCAATCTTATTGAGGCTTTTAACTATGTCTGAACTTAGAGTTTTTTCATAATCAATGCCTTTATATGGCCAGTCTTTATGAACTCTTGGTAGCATGGTTGCTTCACCAATATTTAGATTAAAATCAATGACACCGGTGACAACCCTAAGTATTACTCCAGGTATATATGAGCCACCTGGTGAACCAGTTATTAATGTTAATTCATTATTCTCATTAAAAATCATAACCGGAGCCATTGTACTCATAGGCCTTTTGCCAGGCTTAAATCTATTTCCAAGACTTACCCTTCTTCCTTCTTTTTCAACATCACCAGACCTATACGTTAAATTATTCATTTGATTGTTCATCAAAATACCAGTTCCAGGAATAGTTACTCCTGAGCCAAAAGAAGCTCCTAAGGTATAGGTATTTGAAACTGCATTACCTTCAGAGTCTATGATTGAGTAATGAGTAGTGTCTCTACTTTCATTAATGATATTTAAGGGCTTGATCGATGAGGTCTTTGTAGATTTTTTTAAACTAATGGTTTTAGCAAGCTCTTTTGTTCTTTTTTTTGATAGTAATTCTTTAACTGGAACATCATAGTGAAGAGGATCGCCCACTTCAGACGATCTGTTGTTGTGCCCTCTTCTAAGAGCTTCAGAAAATAAATGATAGGTCATTGCAGAATTACTTTCATATTTAGCTAAATCAAAGTAACTTAGGATATTTAGAGCTGTAAGAAGTGTTATACCGCCTCCAGATGGAGGACCTGCAGTAAAAACTTTGTTTCCTCTATATTCCGTTGAGATTGGTTGTCTAATGTAAGCTTTATATTCACTAAAATCCTCAAGAGATAAAAGCCCATTATTATTTTTCATTGCTTGATCTATTTTTTTTGCTGTCACTCCTTTATAAAAACCGTCTTTACCATTCTCAGCAATTAATGAGATTGTTTGAGCAAGGTCAGGGAGCTTTAAAATAGAATTTTCTTTTATAGGTTTATTATTTTTAAAATAAATTCTTTTCGACTCAGGATCTTTTAAAAGCCTTGGGGTGCTTTCAATTGCTTTATAAAGATCATAAGAAACAACTATTCCTTCACTGGCTTGTTTAATAACAGGAGTTAAAACCTCTTTTAAAGTTAATTTGCCAAAACGTGAGTGGGCATCAAGCAGCCCAGCAACAGTACCTGGCAATGCTGAAGCTTTGTAACCCTCATCCAGAACATCAAATAAATCATAGTCAAAGTCTTTAGGAACAGTAACATATGGCTTACCAGTGTTATTAATGATATCAAATATATTTTCTAAGTTTGAATTCAATGGAGACTTGCTTCGATAATCTATATAAAAAATCTCATCACTTTCTTTTAAATAAACCAGCATGAAACCCCCTCCCCCAAGATTTCCTGCTCTAGGAAGAGTTACAGCCAAAGAGAATCCAACAGCAACCGCAGCATCGATAGCATTACCACCTTTGTTAAGAATTTCTAAGCCGATATCAGAAGAAAGATTATTTTGTGAAACAACCATTCCAGAATTACCAATAACAGGATGATATGGAGATTCGTAATCAATATAACTTCTTGAAGATAAGGTTGTGCTTAAAAAAAATAAAAAGACGTATTTAAATGATTTCATTAAAAAACCATTGGGGCAATGAAATAAGCAAATAATGTAACTACAAAGATACCAATGATGTTTAATAAAAATCCAGCCCTCATCATTGTTGCGATGGTAAATTTATTTGATCCATAAACAATAGCATTTGGAGGTGTTGCAACAGGTAGCATAAAAGCACAACTTGCTGCTAAACAGACCGGTATTGCTAAGGAAACAGGCAATACTCCAATAGCAATCGCCAGCCCTCCAAATACAGGCAGGAATGTTGTGGTTGTTGTTACATTACTTGTAATTTCCGTTAAGAAAATAATTAATGTGGCTATTGCTAAGATTAAAAATATTGGAGGTATTGTACTTAATATAATTAAGCTTTCTCCAATCCATATACCTAGACCGCTTGAACTTATTTGTGATGCAAGTGATAAGCCGCCGCCAAAAAGGATTAATAGACCCCAGGGTAGATCTTTTGACTTTTCCCACTCTAAAAGATCACCTCTTTTGCTTGCTGATGGTGTCATAAAAATAAGAATTGCAGCAATAATAGCTACACCAGCGTCTGTAAGGCCTGATAAAAAATCAATATTATTAAGAAGAGTTCTAAAGACCCATGCAAAGACAGCAAGGCCAAATATTATAGATATCCTTTTCTCATCTTTGGTTAATTTTCCCATTTTATTAAGGATATTTTGTAATTCCAATCTTGATTCTACAGATGCATCAAAATTAATTTTAAATACATACTTTGTTAAGAGTATCCATGCTCCAAAAAGAAGGATAGCTGAAAGAGGAACTGCCATAGTCATCCAGCTCAACATTGATATTTCAATTCCATATGCATCGAACATAAACGCACTAAAAACAATATTTGGAGCGGTGCCAATCAACGTTGACATACCCCCAATGGTTGCTGCATAGGCAATACCTAATAATAAAGCAGTATCAAAGTCTTTCTTTTGTTTGTCTGTTAAGCCAGGGATCGTATCAGCCATTACTGTACATACAGCTAAGCCTATTGGTAAAAGCATTAAGGTGGTGGATGTATTCATAACCCACATGCTTATTAACGCTGATACAAGCATAAATCCTCCAACCAACCTTGCGCCACTTGAACCAACAGCAAGAATCATCTTTAAAGCTATTCTCTTATGTAATCCTGAATTTTCTATACCTAAGGCTAAAATAAAGCCACCTAAAAATAAATAAATATTTTTATTTGCATAAGGAACTGCCGCACTTTCAAATGAGGTTATATCCATTAAAGGGAAAAGTGCTAATGGCAATAATGCTGTTACAGCAACAGGAATAGCTTCGGTTGCCCACCAAACAGCCATCAAAACAGCTATTGCTGCAACCTTCCAAGCGGCAGCATTAAGACCTTCAGGAGCTGGAATAAATAGCAAAATAAAAAATAATGCTAGACCAACTATAAATCCTTTTTTTTGATAGGCGGGCATAATGAATATATTAACTCTTTAATTAAAAAAAGGGAGCATAAAGCTCCCTTTTTAATAAAAGGTATCTTAAAAATCTACTCTTAAATCAAGGTAATAATTCCTACCCATATCAGAGTGAACGTCTGAGAAATAACCGTTATAGCCATCAGCTAAAGGAGCTCTTTCATCAGCAATATTTTTAACAACGAATTTAACTCTACCCTTGTTGCCACCTAATTCAACATTCTTAGATATTGATAGATCAGCGGTCGTCATAGAAGGTATTAGATACATAAATCCAGCTGAAGTCTCGCCTGAATCTGCAAGCTCACCAATTCTTAAAACAGATAAGGAGGCTCTATATTCTCCTTTTTTGTAGCTCACTTGAAGTCTATCTTTTTGTTCAACCGCACCAACATCGGTTCCATTTATATCACCAAATCCTATTGGGGATGCATAAGCTGGAAGCTCGCCAGAAGAAACAGCTTCAGCAAGTGCGCTAAATTCGCCTGTTGGTGTTTGATAAAAAGTATCTGTAAAAGTTGAAACAAGACTTATTGAAAAGTCACCAATATTTGTTTCAAAATCATAGTAAATAGCAACATCGGTACCCTCAACTTCTCTTGTAGCAAGGTTCAAATACTCATCATTTACATAGTCAACTTTTCCTACAGGACAAAGCCCAAGATTAGTAAATAACGCAACTTCATCCTCATCAAGGTTTGAAGCATCATTTCTAATCACAGCTGGATTACCAGCACTACAATCAGATCCACCCCTAATTCTAGCTAAAAGATCAGCAATAATATGATTATTTCTTCCAAATAAAGCAATTGTATTTTCTTTTTCAATTGACCAAGTATCAACGGTAATTGTTAAGCCCTCAATACTTGGAGGTGTTAGAACAAAACCAAATGAAGAGTTAGTTGACTCTTCAGGTTTTAAATTTTCTGCACCTTGGGCATATCTTAATATAGTGTAGTTACCATCTAAATCACCCGAAGTTGGAACTGATAAGCCATTTTCTATACGAACATATTGATTTAACATGTCATTTCTAGAACCCGTTCTAGCAACCTCTTTTTGATTAACTTGAACAAGATTAGGAGCTCTAAATGCCGTTGAGGCAGATGCTCTTAATTTTAACCAATCATTTGCATCGTATCCTAATGCAATTTTTCCAACTGATGCAGCATCAGAATCAGAGAATTGTTCTATACGTTGAGCAAATTGAGCATTTAATTTATCTGTTAATGGAACCTGGAATTCTATAAATGCAGATCTTACTCTTTTATTACCAGTTGTATCACCTGTTGCACTAGATCCCATAACTGCTGATCTAAAAGGATAGGTGTTTGTCGTGCTTACACCAGAAAGCCTTATAGTTCCATCTAATAAAGGATCTCTATCATCGGTATAAGATTCTTTTCTATATTCAAAACCTACTAACATTCCAACCGGTCCTGCGGGAAGTTCAAATACCTCTGGGTTACTAATTTTATAGTCTATAGATGCAAGTCTTGAGGTGTCTTTCCTAAATACATCAGACAAAATTGCAGCTGAGTTATTAGTTGCAGGATTTGGATCAAATATATTAAAAGCTCCGGATGATGGATCATTTAATGAAGCTTCGAATTTAGGAAAAGAAACTCTTCCGCTAGTTACGTCCATAGCTTTTGCTTTTGAAAATAAAACTGCAGTTTCCCATGACCAGTTAGACTGTGTGACGCCTCTAAACCCAAGAAGGAATCTGTAATCATCTTTATTGACTCTTGTAGTTCTTCCCATAGTTACTGGTCTCCAGCCATCTATTCGAACTGACTTAGTATTAGATGATATTCCAGAAGATTCAGGTAATTGAGAGAACCAATAATAATCCGCAGGTATATTAATTATTCCAGCAGTAAAACTACCATTGTTATCTTTTTTCACACTATCTGATTCATATCTACCAATTTCAGCAAACATTTCATTACCATTTTTCATCTCATGGTTAATAAAAATGAATAGATTTGTTCTTTGCATGTCGCCTCTATATTGTCTACCAGCCTCGGAAGGAGAGTAATAATAGTTAGTATCAGGAACTAAACATGAGCCCATTCCTGTATCTATTGCCCCTGAATTAGAGCACTCTGGTGATCCTGTTGGGAATAACTGTGATTCGCCAGAACTATCAGTCCAGCCATATTTGCCAGTAAAATCTATCTGAGGCATCCCGTATGTATATCGATTATTAAAAGAAGAGTCACCTGCCCATGGGGAATCTTCAGGTATTAATCTTCTATAATCTGCATTTGCCCACTTTTCATCTTCTGTTAAATCGATCTTTTCTCTATCTCTATGAGATAAAGAAACATTAATATTTGTTCTGCCCTCGTTTAGATAGGTACCATATTTAATTTTAAGATCTGTATCATTTGCAGCAAAATGATCATAGCCATTAACCTTTGCAGATACTCTTAGACCTTCATAGTCTGTTTGAAGAACATTATTAATAACACCAGCAACAGCATCAGCACCATATATAGCTGAAGCTCCATCTTTTAAAACTTCAAGCCTTGAAAGTGCATTGGTTGGAATTAAGTTTGAGTTTACTGTCATAGTTGGGACAAAATCATCACCAATTTTTTCAGTCTGATAGCCTGCATTATTTACCATTCTTCTTCCGTTTAGAAGGACTAAAGTATTACCTACACCCATACTTCTCAAATTGTAAGCTCCTACGTCTCCCCTTGCAGCGTTAACACCACCAGAAATCTGTTCAGCTTCATTAAAGAAATTTAAACCCTGTTCCACAAGGTTGTTAATCAATTCATCTCCATCACTAGTAGCAATAGCTTCAATATCGTCTGCGCTTAATATAGTTACAGGAAGAGCTCCGGTTATGGTAGCTCCTTTAATTTGTGAGCCAACTGTTACAACTTCTTCAACTGACTCATCCTGAGCAAAAGTATAAGTTGTTATAACTAATGGAAATATTAAGAATAATTTTTTAAACATGTTTAATCCCCTAAATAATTTGTAAACATTAGCCATTAATATATCATCAATATGCTATATGTCTATTTAATTTGTATTATTATATTAATATATACATAACCTGAGGTTATACATGTTATCGTCTAAACAAATTGAAATTTTTTATGAAGTCTACAAAAACTCATCTATGACTGCTGCTGCAAATAAGATGCAAATATCCCAGCCTTCTATAAGTAAAACTCTAGCAGCTGTTGAAAAAAATCTTGGGTTTAAGCTATTTTTGAGGAAAGGTAAGAAATTGATACCTACAAATGAAGCTGTAGAGCTATTCGAGCAAGCTTCGATAGTAACTAATCAGCTCAAAAACTTTAACTATATTGCTAATACATATAAATCAAGATCATTGGATTTTATTAACATTGGAACAACCCCAAGTCTTGCAGAGACTTTGGTCCCTAAAATAATTAAAAAATATAATCTAGTTAAACCAGATGCTAGATTTAATCTTATAAATCTAAATAGTATCGATCTTATTGAAGAGAGGTATAAGCCTGATATAGATATAACCATTTGCTTTAATGCCAGATCACCTTCAAATTCTAAAAATATAATTATTAAAGAGGGTAAACATTTTTTAGTTTCGCCAAAAAAATATAACTTAAAAAAAGAAATTTATTTGAAAGATGTATTACATATTCCATATATTGAAATAACAAATCTTTTATCTCTATATTCTGAATCAAGTATTATGAATTATTTTATAAAAAATGAATTAAATATGAATTTCTATTTTAAATCAGATTCATATTCTGCAGCCCTTTCTATAATTAATGAAGGAATTGGGATATCTATTCTTGATGATAATACTATTTCTAAAGCAGATAAGAATCTTGTGAATATCTCGAATATTATTGACACAGAATTTACATATCAGGTTAATGCAATCATAAAAAATGACATTGCAAGCACTCTATGTAATGATTTTTTTAATTATTTAAGTGAACATAGTCAATTAAGTCATTAATTCTTTTAATAACCTCATCTTTTTCAAATAAAAACAAGGTCATGCCAAGAGATGGTGAATTTGTAGATCCTGTAAGAGCTATCCGAATAGGTTGATTGACTTTAGGGACTGCGAGATCTTTTTCACTTCTATACTCTAAAAGAACTGCATCAAGTGATGACTCTGTCCATGTTTCTAAATTTGCAAGCCTGTCTTTGAGATCATCTAAAATCTCAACTGAATTACTAACAAATTTTTCAATAGCTTTTTGATTATAGGCTGAAATGTTTTGGTAGTAGCACATTAAATTAGATGCAACTCCTTCCAAAGTATTTGCAGAAGATCTCATTGATTCTATAAGCAATTCTGCCTTTGGATGATTTTCTACTTGAGCACCTTTGCTCTCAAGAAAAGGCTTTAAATGATCTATAAAGTCATTTAAGTCTAAATTTGACATATGTTGAGCATTTAAATAATCCAACTTTGTAATATCAAATATAGCTCCAGCTTTTTGAACCTCGGTTATCTCAAATTGTTTGATTAAATCATTAAGGTAGAATATCTCGTTTTCGCCTTTTGACCAGCCTAGTCTTGCTAATGTATTTAGTATTGCTGAATCAAGATAACCCGCCTCTTTATATTCTTCAAGACTTGTTGCAGCATGTCTTTTGGAAAGTCTTTTCTTGTCTGGTCCTAAAACCAATGGTAAGTGAGCATACTCAAGCTCTGGATATCCCAAAGCTTTTTGAATATGTATTTGCCTAGGAGTATTACTAATATGGTCCTCGCCCCTAATTACAGTAGTGACACCCTGCTCATAATCATCTACAACATTGCATAGATGATAGGTAGGGGTACCATCACTTCTTAAAATTATTAAATCATCAAGTTCAGAATTATTAAATACTATATTTCCCCTAACATAATCTTTTACAACAACCTCTCCGTCTAGGGGTGTTTTTAGTCTTAAAACAGTATTATCAGATTTTTTAAGATTTAAATTTCTACACTTTCCATCATATTGAGGTTTATGACCTTTTGATTGTTGTTCTGCTCGCATTTTATCCAGTCTTTCAACAGAACAATCACAATAGTATGCCTGATCTGAATCAATAATTTTTTGTGCAGCTGCTTTGTATATATCCCCTCTTAAAGATTGATTAATAGGATCTTCGTCAGGTGATAAGCCAATTGAATTAAGACTATCCAAAATATTTTTTTCAAATTCTTTAGTAGATCTCTCTTTGTCCGTATCTTCAATACGAACTAAAAATAATCCGTCATATTTTTTTGCATACACATAATTAAATAATGCAGTTCTCACTCCGCCGATGTGAAGAGTACCTGTTGGACTTGGTGCAAATCTTGTTACAACTTTTTTCAATGTATTTCTCTCCATAATGTTTTAACAGAGTTCCTTTCTTCTATATCAAGAAGTCTTGCTTCGTGTTCTTTTAAATCTTGTCTATCGGCTTTGATTAATTTTAATTTAAGGCCATCTTTAGATATTTCATTTCTAGAATCGCTATTTTGGCTATTTGAATTCATAGAATTAGAGCTAAATTCAAATTTACTTTGTCCACCTGTTAACATCATATAGACATCGGCAAGAATATTTGCATCAAGTAGCGCGCCATGAAATGTTCTATCATAGTTTGAAATTTCAAAACGATTAGCAAGAGCATCCAAAGAATTTCTTTGTCCAGGAAACTTATCTTTTGCAATTGCTAAAGAATCTTCTATTTCACATATATCTTGCAGCATAGGATATTTTGAAGATGCTAGCTTGAGTTCATTATTTAGAAAACCTACATCAAAAGCAGCGTTATGAATGACTAGTATTGACCCATCTACAAACTCTAAGAACTCTTCAGCAATTTCATCAAATGAAGGTTGGTCAATAAGATCCTCATTCATAATTCCATGCACTTTTGAAGCTTCTTCATCTATCAATCGTGAAGGGTTTAGGTAAGTGTGGAAATGTTCTTCAGATTTTTTTCTATCATTCATTAGGACAGCGCCTATTTCTATAATTCTATGGCCTTGCAAAACCTCTAGTCCGGTTGTTTCAGTATCTAAAATAATATATTTTTTTGCCATAATTAAAGAGTGTCTATACCTTTATTAGCTAATTGGTCTGCTATTTCATTTTTGGCATGACCTGAATGACCTTTTACCCAATGCCATCTTACATCATGTTTATCTTGAAATTTATCTAATTCAACCCATAACTCTTTATTTTTAACATTTTTTTTTGCAGCATTCTTCCAATTATTTTTTTTCCACTTACTAATCCATGAAGTGATACCTTGCATGACATATTTTGAGTCAGTTGTTAAATTGACTATACACGGCTCTGAAAGAGCCTTTAGCCCCTCTATAGCAGCCTGTAATTCCATTTGATTATTGGTAGTTTCCTGCACTCCCCCATAAAGTTCTTTTTTAATATCACCATGTTCAATAAGAACACCCCAGCCTCCAGGACCAGGATTGCCTCTGCAGGCCCCATCGGTATAAATATTTACTGTTTTCATAAATTTAACTTAGAATTCCCATATGGTTAAGATTGAGTCAATTGAAGCATTTACAGATAATTATATTTGGTTAGTGACAACTAATGAAGGGTCAATAGTAATTGATCCCGGTGAAAGCTCAAATGTTATTAATTATTTAGATAACAATCAACTAGATTTAAAGGCAATATTTATTACCCACCATCACTTTGACCATACTGGAGGGATTAATGAAATAACTTCTTATTATCCTGTTAATGTTTTTGGTCCTATTAATAATGTTGAGACTATCAATAAAAGACTAAAAGATGGGGATAGGGTAAGTATTATTGGTATCGATTTTGAAATAATTGAAATACCTGGACACACACTTGATCATATAGCTTACTTCTCTGAAAATAACGGAAACCCAATTCTCTTTTGTGGAGATACATTATTTGCTGCAGGATGCGGAAGAGTCTTTGAAGGTACATTTGAACAAATGTATGAGTCAATAATTAAATTAAAAAATCTTCCAATTAATACCAAAATTTACTGTGGTCATGAATATACGCTTTCAAATCTAGAATTTGCAAAAGAAGCTGAGCCATTTAATCAAGACACACTTTCAAGATATAATAACGTTTTAAAATTGAGAGAAAAAGGAACTCCTTCAATACCTTCATTATTATCAACTGAACTTAAAACAAATCCTTTTTTAAGGTGTGATAATAAAGAGGTTCAAGAAAATATTTCTACTAAATTTAAAACAATAAAAGAAAGTAAGGAAATTTTTAAAGCACTAAGATTATGGAAAGACAATTTTTAATATCTTTATTACTTTTATTTTCAATTTTTAGTTGTCAAACAACTTCAAATTTATCTTTAGTAAGTAATACTGAATGCATTTCTACAGATAGTCAAAATAAGTGTTTTGATAATACTGAAGAATTACAGATTGCTATAAAACCAATACCTTCTGATGTATGGGAATACATGATATTTAATTCTGAGTATGATAAAAATATTATTCTAGATCAAAAAACATTATCTTATATAAACAAACATATTCGAGATATTGAAAAATTTAATGAGTACCTCAATAAATCTTATTATTTTATTTATTATGTTATCCAAGAATTAGAAGCTGCCGATCTTCCTGTTGAGTTAGCGCTAATTCCATTTATAGAAAGTAATTACGATCCTTTTTCTATTTCGCCCTCTGGTGCAGTAGGCTTATGGCAATTTATGCCTAAAACTGGAAGAATATTTGATCTTGAAAAATCTTGGTGGAGTGAGGATAGGCATGATCCTTATAGGTCAACACATGCTGCTATAGGTTATTTTAAATATTTATTTGAAAGATTTGATAATGATATTTATTTAGCACTAGCTGCATATAATGCTGGCCCTACTTACCTGGATAGACAAATCAAAAAAAACTATCGAAGAGGTATGGGCACTGATTTTTGGTCATTATCATTAAATAGTCAAGTTACAGAATATATCCCAAAATACATTGCGCTAAGAGAGATAATTTTTAATTCAGAAAAATATAATATTAATCTTCCTTATATTCCTGTTGAATCTGTTGTTAAAAGAATTGAGATTCCTGGCCAGGTTGAAATATTAACTCTAAGCGAATACTTAGATATAAAACCAGAGTTAATTTATAAATTGAATGCTGGCTATACAAAATGGGCATCGGCACCAAAAGATAAAAGCATTTTTTATGTACCAATAGAAAAAACATCGCTTTTAGATAGTCCAGATAGCCCTTTTGAAAATGTTAATCAAATAAACTGGATATCTCACGTCGTTGTATCAGGTGATAGTCTTTGGAAGCTAGCAAAAAAATATGATACTGAAGTTAAAATAATTAAAGAAATTAACTATATTGATAATGATTTACTAGCAATCAACGACACACTTTTGATACCACTCAGTAAATCTAAAACAAATAATTTCATTCCTTATGAAATGCATATAATTTCAGAAGGAGATACCTTATGGGACCTTTCAAAAAAATATAACATTGAGCTAGATGAATTAGCAAAAATGAACTCTATTAATAAAAATTCTTATCTTCAACTTGGTCAGCAACTTACTATAGGCAATAAAAATATTCACCGTAATATAGAGTCAAAAAAAAGAACTATCCTTTATTCAGTTAAACAAGGTGATAATTTATATAAGATTTCTGATCTTTTTGATGTCACGGTTGGAAGCATTAAAGAGATTAATGATTTCCAGACATCAGATCTTATGCCTGGACAGATTATAAAAATTGCAATAAGAGCTTTTTAGTTATCAGTTGTCTTAGGATCAAGAGCGTCTCTTAAACCATCACCAAAGAAATTTAATGCAAACAAAGTTATTGTAAAAGTTAAGCCTGGATAAATTAGCAACCAGCTATATTCTTCCATAGACTCAACACCGTCTTTTATGAGCGTACCCCAACTGCTCATTGGAGGTTGAATGCCTAGTCCTAGGAAACTAAGAAACCCCTCTAATAACATTACTTGAGGTATTGTTAAAGTTGCGTAAACAGCAATTGGTCCTAGTATATTAGGCAGTAGGTGTTTTCTAAACATAGAGAAATTACTAACACCCATGGCTTTTGCAGCCATTACAAACTCTTGATTTTTTAAACCAATAACTTGGCCTCTAACAATTCTGGCCATTGTTAACCATTCAACGGCTCCAATTGCTCCAAAAAGTAACCATAAATTTCTGCCAAAAATAACCATTAATAGAATAATAAAAATAATGAATGGGAGTCCATACAATACATCAACAATCCTCATCATAACCGAATCAACTTTTCCTCCAGCATACCCAGCAATGATTCCCCAAGAAACACCAATTACTAAAGCAACACCAGTTGCCACAAAACCAACTAATAATGAAATTCTTGCGCCATATAATATTCTGCTTAATAAATCTCTACCTAAAACGTCAGTACCAAGAATATGAGCGGCGGATGGTGGAGATGCTCCTAGCTCTAAATCCTGAAATGAGTATGAATATGGTGCTATCCATGGAGCTAATGCTGCACAAAGTATTAATATAAATAAAATTATAGCTCCAAACATGGCAGCTTTATTTCTCGTTAGTCTGTATATAGCATCAGACCATAGAGTTGAACTTTTACTCATGAATTATCTCTTGATCTAGGATTTAACCACATTGCAGCAAGGTCAGATAAGAGGTTAAAAAATACAATCATTGCAGAGAAAAATATTGTTGTTCCTAATATCATTGTGTAATCTCTATTAAATGCTGCTTCAACATAAAATCTTCCCAAGCCAGGTATTTGAAAAATTGTTTCTACAACAAATGATCCCGCTAAAAGGCCAGCGATGGCTGGACCTAAGAAAGACACAACAGGTATTAATCCGCCTTGCATTGCATGCTTGATGACAACATTTTTTTCAGTAAGGCCCTTAGCCCTAGCTGTCCTAATGAAATCTTGGTTTAAGACCTCTAACATTCCTCCCCTGCTCAATCTTGCAATATAGGCTGCATATGCAAAACCTAAAGTAATTGAAGGTAGAATTTTATCGCCTGGAAGTTGACCCCATCCAGAAACAGGCAAAATTTCAAGATTAATTCCAAAGATTAAAACTAAAAGAGGACCCATTAAAAAAGTAGGAACACATATGCCAATCATAGCTATCGCCATAGGAATGAAATCTAAATAAGTATTTCTTTTTAATGCTGCAAGAACTCCAGATGAAACTCCAATAAGTAATGCTATTAAAATTGCATAAAAAGCTAGTTCAAAAGTGACTGGCAGGCCAGTTGCAATCATTTCAGAAACAGATCTTCCAGGAAATCTAAAAGATGGCCCAAAGTCACCCTGCAAAATACCTGACATGTAGGCGACATACTGTTCCCACTCAGAAGCGTTTAAATTATAGGCCTCGTTTAAGTTTTTTAAAACTTGCGGTGATACGGCCTTATCGGCATCAAAAGGACCGCCTGGAGCTAATTTAACCAAAAAAAATGTAAGACTAGCAACTGCAAGCAAAACTGGAATAGCTAGTAATAATCTTTTTATAAATATGCTTATCACCTAGCTTTAATCTCTTTCTAAATAAATAAATTTTGGATGATGATGATCAAGGATGTGTGGGTTATATCCTTTAACATCTGATGATAGTTGATAATTTCTAACATAAGTATACAGGGGGATTATTGGCATATTATCAATTAAGATATTTTCTGCTTCATTAAGAAGTCTATATCTTTCCCCCTGATTGTTTGTTGAATTAGCTTTTGCTAATAGTGAGTCATAATCAGCATTTTCCCAGCCTGTTTTATTGTTTCCTCTGTTTGGTCTCATGAGATCTAAAAAAGTATTAGGATCTTCATAGTCACCAATCCACCCAGCTCTTGAAACCTGGAAATCTCCAACCATCTCTCTACTGAGATAAACTTTCCAATCCTGGTTAACCAATTCAACAGTAATGCCTAAATTTTGTTGCCACATCTGCTGAATAGCTAATGCTACTTTTCTATGATCTTCATTCGTATTAAATAAAATTTCTAGCTTAGGAAAAGAATTCTCTTCTGAATAACCTGCATCATTAAGCAATTCTTTAGCAAGATCGGGATCAAATGGTATAGAGGTATCTGGTTGATAGCCATTGGAGCCTGGGGGTGTGAATGAATAGGCCGGTATTTGTCCACATTTGGTGACCTTTTCAACCAAAAGTTTCCTATCTATTGCATAAGCAAGAGCTTTTCTAACTCTGACATCCTTTAAAACTGGGTTATTGGTGTTAAGTCTATAAAAGTATGTACCCATATATGGGTCTATTCTTAAATCAGGATTATTCTCCTCAATATAAACAGGGCATTTTTGAGAAGGCAGTGTGCTAGTAACATGAAGCTGGCCTGCTCTAAACATTCTGTCTTCTGTCATAACATTTGATACAGGATAGTAATGAATCTGATTTAATCTAACAGAAGAAGAGTCCCAATAATTAGGATTTTTTTCTACAACAATCCTGTTATTAAGCTCCCATGATTTTAGATTGAAAGCTCCATTACATACAAAATTACCAGGCCTTGTCCATTCACCATTTCTATCATCTATTGAGCCATGTTTTAACACTGTATCTTTATGGACTGGCCATGTACTGTAATGGCTTAACATACCAATAAAAAAAGGAGTTGGAGCTTTTAAAGTTACTTTTAGCGTATATTTATCAATCGCTTTAACACCTACTTTATTAAAGTCATCAATTAATCCTGTGTGATATTCTGATGCTCCTACTAAGTAATAAAGCATATCTGGATATTGAGAACCAAGACTAGCAGTTAAAATTCTTTTCCAAGACCATACAAAATCTGCTGCAGTTAGTTCGTCGCCATTAGACCATTTACCATTCTGTCGTAAATTAAAAATATATTCTTTACCATCATCACTGATTTGCCATGATTCTGCAGCACCTGGCAAGTTACCATCACCGAATGCATTAGGAATTGTTAAACCTTCGCATAGAGAAATTAGTATGTGATGTTCTGGCACTCCAGTAACAATATGAGGATCAATACCCTGAGGCTCTGAGCCATTTCCAAAATGAAAAATTTGATTCTCTAGACCATCATCTACTGGAGACGTGCTTGAAGAGCAACCAATCAAAAAAGCAATAGTAAATAATGTAATCAAATGTTTCATATTAAAAAACCAAGTTATTAAGGTTCACTCTGGCTGAGTCAATAACCTCTTCATTAATTAGAGATGAAATATTTCTTGAAATTCTTTCTTCAGTGAAATTATTATATTGTTCAAGTAGGTCCTCGATAGATTCAATAGAGGGCTTATTAATACTCAATAAATCTACTATATAAATATCTCCATCTCTTGTGCTAACACTAATAGAGCTATCTGGGGATGATTTAAATATCTCTGAGATTACCTCTTGAGGAAGAAGGGATGAATATCTTTTAACCTCGACAAATGATTCATTTGAAAGAAAATCATATGCTTTTAAGAATGAATCTAATGTATTATTTTTTTTAGCTAAATCTAGTTCAGCGGAAAGCAAAGCTTGTTTCTCAATAGTCTTGCTTTCAGATAAATAATTTGCTGCCAAGTCTTTAACATCATCATATGGTTGAAGTGTAGGTGCTTGAACTGAAGAAATTGATAGAACAATAAGTAAATCACCAAGATCTATAAGGCCCGGAATACCAATTTGAGAGTCAGCTGAGAAAATAAAATCTTTGATTCTTGAATCAGTAATTTCAAAATCATAATTATTTGAGGTTATATTTGTCTTTAGATTTATATTTTTAGATAGCGTGGTTGCTATTGTATTCAGCGACTCACCGGAGAAGATCATTTCATCTATAGTATTAGCATCATCATTCATTAAGGCAACTGATTCTGACTGAATTAACTCTTCAATTAAAACACTCTCAATCTCAGACAATGTCATAACTTCAGGTTTATTAACCTCAGTTACTTTTAAAATGTGAAAAGTATCTTCCAGCTCTACAATATTGCTAAGCTCATTAATTTCTAAATCTTTCAAAGCATTAGCAAACTGCTCTGGAAAAACATCTGCATCAAAATATTCTAAATCCCCGCCATTATCCTTGGAGACAACATCATCACTATAAATTACAGCTAATTCAGAAAAACTTTCACCGTTTTTTAACTTAGAGTAAACTTCAGAAACTGTTTTAAATGCTATTTCATCAGAAGAGTGATTCGATTTCTCAATCATAATATGAGAAAACCTAATTTCATTCCTCCCACTAATTCGTGATAAATAATCAGCATAAGCGTTATCTACATACCCATCAGGAATCTGGACTGAATCTTTATAATCATCTGATTTTAAAACAAAATATTCAAATGACTTTTTCTCATCTGAGAAAAACATAATTTGATTGTTTTTATAGTAATCTTGGAGCTCTTCATCAGAATTTATAATTTGATTCTTTAGAAGCTTTGAATCAAGTTTAATAAAATCAATATCAACAGTTTGTTCTAAAATCTGTGCCAATTCTTTAACTTCAGTTTCTGTAATAAAAGCAGATGATGCAAGCGCACTTCTGAACATTTCAGAAGCTATCATATCTTTAGTCACATCAATATATGAATCTTTTGTATAACCAACTGCATTAACTTGTGCTTCATAAGCACCCTCATCAAAAACTCCATCAATTTGAAAAGTAGGATTCTTGATGATTAATTTTTTAGCTTGTTTTTCAGTATTTTTATTTAGCAGACCTAGTGATCTAGATTCTGATAGTAATACCTTTTGAGAAATTAATTCTTGTTTAACTGCCTCTAACTGAATAGATTCATCAAGTTCATTGAAATCAAAATCATCTCCATAAATATTTTTAAATTTTTGAACAGTTATATTGGTAGCAACTTGGAGATCAGTCTGAGAAATATCTTCCCCATTAATTGAACCAAATGAGTTTTGAAAAGTTGCGCCCAAAGAAGAGGTACCAAGAAAAACAAAAGGTAATGCGCAAGCGGCAATTACAACAAATAATCTAGGTCCAGTTAAAAAATTTCTTAGTGATTCCATCATAGCAATATAATTATAAATAAAAAAAGGGTGCGGAAGCACCCTTTTTTAAAGTTAATAAAACTTAACTGTTTTTAACCTTATCTTTAAGGCCTTTACCAGCTTTAAAACCTGGAACTTTAGAAGCAGCAATATGCATTGATGCACCTGTTTGAGGATTTCTACCCTCTCTAGCAGCTCTATGCCTTACTGAAAATGTTCCAAAACCTACGAGTGACACTGAATCACCTTTACCTAAAGCATCACCAATACCACCTAAAACTGCGTCAACAGCTCTGCCTGCTGAAGCTTTAGAAATATCCGCGTCACCTGCAACTGCATCAATCAAATCTGATTTATTCATATTAAATACTCCTCTGTATAAATTTATTTATATAAATACCCTTCTATGAAAAGCTTTTTAGGGCTAAAAGTCAAGCAAATAAGGGCTTTTAGTGAGCTTGTTTATTTTCTGTTTTTCCTTTTCTGGATCTTGAAGTTTTGTTTTTTATATTTTCTACGGTTTTATTTAGAGGTGTTGGCTCACTAACAAGAGCATGTGAGATAACTTCATCCACCCAATCTACTGGAATAATATTTAAAGATTTAAGAATTTGTTCAGGAATTTCTTGAAGGTCTGCTTCATTTTCTTTTGGAATAATTACATTCTTTATACCACCTCTTTTTGCAGCAAGAAGCTTCTCTTTAAGGCCTCCAATTTTTAAAATCTGGCCTCTTAATGTGATTTCACCCGTCATGGCAGTATCAGACCTAACAGGAATTCCGGTAAAAATTGAAATTAATGAAATAGCCATAGCGCCACCTGCGCTTGGACCATCTTTAGGAGTGGCTCCTTCTGGAACATGAATGTGCACATCATGTTTTTCATAGAAATCCGGTTTTATACCTAATGAACTAGCTCTAGACCTTACAACAGTCAAAGCTGCTTGAATGGATTCTTGCATTACATCACCCAAAGATCCAGTTTTAATAATTCTTCCCTTACCTTCTATATGAGAGGCTTCTATTGTTAGAAGCTCACCACCTACCTCTGTCCAGGCCAGACCGGTAACTTGACCAACAGCATTATCTTTCTCAGCAATACCATATTTGAACTTCTTAACACCAGAAAATTTTTCAAGGTTTTTATTTGTAATATTTGTTGGTTTGTTAAGAGTCTTTTTAGACAATAGTCTTTCTTTGACAACTTTTCTAAGTATTTTTGCAATTTGTCTTTCAAGACCTCTTACACCAGCTTCTCTCGTGTAGTATCTAATTAACGAAAGTATTACTTCTTTATTTAAATTTATTTCTTTTTCTTTTAGTCCGTTTCTTTCCATTTGTTTTGGTAAAAGATATTTTGAAGCTATATTCAGTTTCTCATCTTCTATATATCCAGGAATTCTAATTATTTCCATTCTATCTAAGAGAGGTGTTGGTATATTTAAACTATTAGCTGTACATACAAACATAACCTCTGATAAATCATAATCAACTTCTAGGTAATGATCGCTAAAAGTATTATTTTGTTCAGGATCTAGGACTTCTAATAATGCAGAAGCAGGATCACCTCTATGATCCATGCCAATCTTATCTATTTCATCTAATAAGAAAAGCGGATTTTTAACACCAGCCTTAGAAAGCTTTTGAACTATTTTTCCTGGCATTGAACCGATATATGTTCTTCTATGACCCCTAATTTCAGACTCATCTCTAACGCCGCCTAGTGACATCCTTACAAACTTTCTATTTGTAGCTCTTGCTATTGATTCACCAAGAGATGTTTTACCTACGCCTGGAGGTCCTACCAAGCACAAAACTGGAGCTTTCATTGTTTTAACTCTTTTCTGAACTGCTAGATATTCGATAATTCTTTCTTTAACCTCTTCAAGTCCGTAATGATCTTCTTCTAAAATATCTAAAGAAGCTTTAATATCCGTTTTAACCTTTGACCGTTTTTTCCAAGGAACTTCAACAAGGCAATCTAGATAAGACCTTACAACGGATGCTTCTGCTGAAGATGGTGACATATGCTTAAATTTAGCTAATTCGCTCTTAGCTTTTTTTAGGGCATCTTCCGGCATTCCTACTGTATTAATTTTATCTTCAAGAAGTTCAAGCTCATCTCCCTCTTCACCAATTTCTCCAAGCTCTTTTTGGGCAGCTTTAATTTGCTCATTAAGATAATACTCTCTTTGAGATTTTTCCATTTGTTTTTTTACACGCTCTCTGATCTTTTTCTCAACATCAATAACATCAAGCTGAGATTCAATAAACATTAATACCTTTTCTGATCTTTCTTTTAAATCTGCGATAGTTAATATTTCTTGTTTCTTTGAAGTTTCAATTGGCAAATGTCCAGTAATGGTATCTATAAGTTTTGATAGATCGTCTAACGAATCAACTGTAGAGACTATTTCAGGGGGGATTCTTTTGGTAATACCAATATAATCTTCAAATTTAGCTTTTATAAATCTTACAAGATTTGAGGCATCTGCTTCTTTAAGAGGAATATCATCAATAGATATAACTCTAGCAAGATCATACGAGCCTTTAGCAATTAGTTCTTCTATTAAACATCTTTTATGTCCTTCTACTAACACTTTCATTGTTCCATCTGGGAGCTTGATAAGTTGAAGTAAATTGCTTATTGATCCATTTTTATATAAGTCTTTGAACTCAGGATCTTCAATTGCAGGATCAAGCTGACTAACTAATACAAGTTTTTTGTTTGATGACATTGCAACATTTAAAGCTTCTATTGATTTTGATCTGCCTACAAACAAAGTCGTAACTATTCCAGGAAAAACCACAACATCTCTAAGAGGAATTAAAGGTAAATCTGATTTTATATCTTTCATACACCTAATATAGGGATAGTTATGAGAATATCAATTAGCTGTGGATTTTTTTCTTGTAGTTTTAATCAATTTAATTGGTTCTGATTTAGAAATAACAGTATTTTCATCAATAATAACTTTTTCTAAGTCAGGGTTAGGTAATTCAAACATGGTTTCCATAAGAATATCCTCCATAATAGAACGTAAACCCCTAGCCCCAGTCTTCCTTTTGATGGCTTGTTTGGCTATCTCAATAAGAGCTTCATCTCTAAAATTTAATTCAACATTATCTATTTCAAATAAATGTTTGTATTGATTTACTAATGCATTCTTTGGTTCTTTTAAAATTCTAACCAAAGCATGCTCATCTAATTCATGAAGATTTGAAATCACAGGGAGTCTTCCAACGAATTCTGGTATTAAACCATATTTTACCAAGTCTTCAGGCTCAAGATTATCAACACCTGAGGATATAGATTGTACATTAGACGTTTTATTAACTTGAGCTCCAAATCCAATACCACTATTTGAATTTCTTTGCTCAATAATTTTGTCAAGGCCTGAAAATGCTCCTCCACAAATAAATAATATATTTGAGGTATCAATCTGAATAAACTCTTGTTGAGGATGCTTTCTTCCACCTTGGGGTGGAATGGATGCTACAGTGCCTTCTATTAGTTTGAGAAGTGCTTGTTGAACACCCTCTCCGGATACATCTCTTGTTATAGAGGGGTTATCTGATTTTCTAGCAATTTTGTCTATTTCATCAATATAAACGATGCCAAGTTCAGCTTTTTCAGGATCATAATCAGATTTTTGTAATAATTTCTGAATTATATTTTCTACATCTTCTCCAACATATCCAGCTTCAGTTAATGTAGTTGCATCAGCGATTGCAAATGGAACATTTAATATTTTTGCAAGTGTTTGTGCTAATAATGTTTTACCGCTTCCAGTAGGTCCTAGTAACAAAACATTACTTTTTTGGAGTTCAACAGTATCCTTAATATGATTTTTTTTGAGTCTTTTGTAATGGTTATATACAGCTACAGAGAGAACTTTTTTAGCTTTTTCTTGACCAATAACATACTCGTCTAATTTCTGGAAAATTTCAAGAGGAGAAGGAAGTTCTTCTAAAGAAATATCTTCTTCACTTTTAATTTCTTCCTCAATGATGTCATTACATAAATCTACACATTCGTTACAGATATATACACTCGGTCCAGCTATTAATTTCTTTACATCATCTTGCACTTTTCCACAAAATGAACAATTTAATTTATCAACCGAGGTATCACTTGGCATTAGTTTTATCTCTTTGATTTAGAATACTATCTACAAGGCCATATTTTATAGCTGATGGTGCATCTAAGAAGTTATCTCGATCAGTGTCTTTCTCTATTTTCTTTATAGATTGACCTGTATGCTTTGAAAGAATTTCATTTACGACTTTTTTCATGTGAAGAATTTCTTTTGCATGTATTTCAAAATCTGAAGCCTGGCCTTGGAATCCCCCTAGAGGTTGGTGGATCATAATCCTTGAGTTAGGTAAAGCAAATCTCTTGCCTTTGTCTCCTCCAGCTAATAATATTGCTCCCATGCTGGCTGCCTGACCAATGCATAGTGTTGAGATTGACGGGGCAATAAATTGCATAGTGTCATATATTGCTAAGCCTGAAGAAATGCTTCCTCCAGGTGAATTTATATAAATGGAAATGTCTTTCTCAGGATTTTCTGATTCTAAAAATAATAATTGAGCAACAACTAAGTTAGACATGTAATCATCTACTTGACCAGATAAAAATATGACTCTTTCCTTTAAGAGTCTTGAATATATATCAAACGATCTTTCACCTCTTGGCGTTTGCTCAATTACCATAGGGATTAGTGCTGACTCTATTTCTTTCATGTACATATATTTATTATTTATTTGCTAGTTCTGAAAATTTTATCACCTTATCTTTAGATTTGAGGGCTTTTTCTAAATTTTCAATCAATTGCTCCTCCAAAGCAATCATTCTAAATTGCTCAAGTTGCTGTGGTTGATTTTTAACCCATTGTTTAAATTGTTCAGAATCTTTATATTTCTCAGATTCTTTTTCAATAAACGATTCTAGAGTTTTTGAATCAGCTGTGATTTCAAAATGATTTATTAATTCTGCAAAAAGTAAATCAAGTTTCACTCTTTTTTCTGCATTTTCCATAAAAGTATCTATTGGAAATAAATCATCTCCTGATTTATCTTCGGTATGTCCTATTCTCATCAGAGCATCTTTTCTCATTAATTCTGCTTGTTCTTTAACAGTAACTTTAGGGACATTAAATGAATTAGTTTTTAGTAAAGTTTCATAAATTGATTCTTTGGTGAGATCTTTTTCTTGAACTTTTACCTCTTTTGCCATTCTCTTTCTTATTTCATCTTTAAAGCCAACTTCATCTTTCACATCCATATCTAGTTTTTTAAATAAATCTTTATCGACATTAGCTTCATGTAACTCTTGAATATTTTTTAAAGTAATTTGAAACTCAGCCTCAACTCCAGCTAGATCACTTTTAAAATAATCATCTGGAAAAGTAGCTTTTATAGAAAATTCTGAGAGTTCTTTATTTAAAATACCATCTTCAAAACCAGGAATCATTGAGTTACTTCCTAAAACTAACTTAAAATCTTTTGCTGAATTGCCTTCAAATTCTTCATTATTAATTTTTCCAACAAAGTCAATTACCACCTGGTCATCTTTCTTTGCTTTTCTCTTCACATCTTTCCAGTCACCATATCTCTTAACAATATCTTTAAGAGCTAAATCTATGTCACTGTCTGTTATAGAAATTGAAACTTTATCGTAATTTGTCCATCTACTTAGCTTTGGTTTTATCTCTGGAAAGACCTCGAATACAGCCGAATATGATATAGGTTTTGATGGATCTTCACTTTCAAGATTGACTGTAGGAGCTGACGCTGGACGAATTTTATTTTCAGCTAGAGCTTCTGGATAAGAGCTTTGTATTAAATCATTTACAACATCAGCATGAATAGATTTCCCATATCTTTGTTCTAAAACATCATTTGGAACTTTACCTTTTCTAAAACCATCTAGTTTTGCCTGACCTTTTATATTATTTAATTTAGATTGGAATTTTGAATTGTAATCTTCAACAGGAATTGAAACTGTAAGTTTTCTCTCTAAGTCTTTTAATTTTTTTAATTTACTACTCATACTTATACCTAATTTGATGGGGCGAGCGATGGGGTTCGAACCCACGGCCTCCGGAGCCACAATCCAGCGCTCTAACCAACTGAGCTACGCCCGCCACGAAACGAAACATTATAGATTAAAAAATACAATTATTATTAATTTTAATAGGATTCTTATGAGTAATGCATTATCATTTTTTGCAAGGGGAAAAAGATGAGTAATTTTTTAGTTGACACAACAAAATTTGTAAATAAAGCTTTAAGGTTTATTGATATATCTCCAGGGCTTGCTAATAAAATAATAACTTGTAATTCAACTTATACGGTCAGATTTGGAGTTAGGCTTAGAGGAGAAATCCATACCTTTGAGGGCTGGAGGTCTGTTCATTCAGAGCATATGGAACCAACTAAGGGCGGTATAAGGTTTGATTTAGCAACTCATGTTGAAGAAATAGAAGCTCTTGCTGCTTTAATGTCATATAAAAATGCAATTATTAATGTTCCTTTTGGTGGTTCAAAAGGCGGTTTAAAAATTAATCCTAATGATTGGGATAAACTAGAGCTTGAGAAAATAACAAGAAGATTTGCACAGGAACTAATTAAAAGAGATTTAATCAGCCCCTCTCAAAATGTACCAGCTCCAGATATTGGTACATCTTCAACCGAAATGGCATGGATAGCCGATGAATATAGAAAAATTAAACCAACTGATATTAATGCTTCTGCCTGTGTTACTGGCAAACCTGCAAAAAAAAATGGTCTTGTAGGAAGAGAGGAGGCCACTGGCAGAGGCGTGCAATACATTGTTAGAGAATTTTTCCGTAACGATGATCTTTTAAAGTTAATTAAATTTACTCCTGTTATGGAAGATAAAACTTTTATTATTCAAGGGTTGGGTAACGTTGGCTATCATGCGGCTAAATTTATTAGTGAAGATAATAAAATAAAATTAATTGGAATTGCTGAATTCAATGGAGGCATATTCAACATTGAAGGTATAAATGTTGATCATGCAAAAAAATATTTTTTAAAACATGGATCTTTTAAAGATTACCCCAAAGCTACGTTTATAAAAGATGCTTCCTTATTACTTAAAAAACAGTGTGATATATTAATTCCGGCTGCAAGAGAAAATGTTATTACTGAAAAAAATGCTAATGATATAAAAGCAAAATTAATTGTTGAGGCTGCAAATGGCCCAATTACTTATAAAGCTCATTCAATACTTAATAGAAAAAAAGTTTTTGTCATTCCGGATATTCTGGCCAACTCTGGAGGAGTTGCAGTTAGTTACTTTGAGTGGGTCAAGAATATTAGACGCATCAGATTTGGCAGATTAGAAAAAAGGAAAAATATCATCCAAATGAATAACCTTATTGAGGCAATAGAATCTATGACAGGCACTTCAATGCCAGCGAAATATAAAAATAATTTCCTTGAGGGAACTAATGAAATTGATCTAATTAGATCTGGCCTTGATGATATGATGATTGATGGTTTTCAAGAAGTTAAGAAAGAGTTTTTAGGTAATGAAAAAATTCCAGACTTTAGAACTGCTGCTTACAAAGTTGCTATAGAGAAGATAGCAATGTCATATGATTCAATAGGCTTATAAATCATCTGTTAATCTGATAAATTAAAAATTGGGAAGTATTCAGGCTTAGAACCCTCTTTCCATTCATCATAATTAATCATAATTTCATTCAGTAAATCAGACTCTAGAAAATTATTTAAAACCCTTTTAACACTATGAATTGATACTTGCATATCAAACCATTCAGGATTTGCTATTCTAAATTGTCTGATAAAAGGTAGAATTGAAATGTCTAGCTTGTTAATAGATTCTCCAAATATCCATTTTTTATTTGATATTATTTGATTTAATTCAATTAATATTTCCATACATTGGGAACGATTCTTGTCGCTATTAGCATTATTATACCTAGCAGCATATTTATACCTGTCTAGATGATATTTAAACTTCTCATCAAAAATAGAGATGAGCTCTTCTGAAAGAACAACCTGATTTTGATTTAAATTTCCCTCAAATACATTGTCTTGATCTAGAACCCATTCAATAATTTCAATACTCTCATCAATAATCTTATCCTCTAATATTAAGACCGGAACCGTTCCTTTTGGAGAAGCCTCAAGCATGTGTTCAGGTTTATTATTTAATCTAATTTCTCTAATTTCACATCTAATGTTAGCTAGTTTTATAGCCATCCTTGCTCTCATTGCATATGGACATCTTTTAAATGAATACAGTATTGGAAATTTCATTTCTTGCTCTTCTGAACCTCGTCTTTTGGTCCAATATGCTTTTGGTTTCTTTTTTTTGCTAAATCAACTTGTTTCTGTCTGCTGAAGTATCTTTTTTTTTGTTCATTAGTTGTTGAGTCATAGCACTTTGGGCACGCCACACCTCTTATGTATTTTTCTGATGTTTTATCTTGGTCAGTTATAGGCATCCTACAGCCATGACACATATCATAAGTGCCTTCAGATAAATCATGCTTAACGGAAACTCTATCATCAAAAACAAAGCATTCGCCTTCCCATAATGAATTTTCCTGACTTATTGATTCAAAATAGTTAAGAATGCCTCCTTTTAAATGGCTCACATTTTTAAATCCATACTTCAACATCATAGAAGAAGCTTTCTCGCACCTTATTCCTCCAGTACAAAACATTGCAACATTTTTATTTTTTTTATCATCCTCGGTAAAGTTCTGATTTTTTACCCATTCCGGAAATTCTCTAAACTTTACAGTATTTGGATTAATTGCATTTTTAAATGATCCTATAGAGTATTCATAATTATTTCTAGTATCAATAAGGATTGTATTCTCATTAGAAATAAGATTATTCCAATTTTCTGGTTCTATATAATCACCAACTATTTCATTTGGGTTAATGGATTTATCACCAATCGTTACGATTTCTTTTTTGAGTTTAATTTTTAATCTTACAAAAGGGTTAACTTTTGACTTTGATTTCTTAATATCTATCTCAGAAAAACCATCAATAGATTTAAGAAATATTATAGCTTCATTAAGTTTTGCATCTTCTCCGGAAATGGTTCCATTAATGCCTTCCTCGCCTACCAAAATGGTTCCATAAATTGCAAGGTTTTTAAGAGTAATTCTTATTTGGTTATGAAGTTTTTCAGGATCCTTAATCGATGAAAACTTATATAGTGCTGCTACTGAATACATGAATATATTTTACTATAAGAAAATGGCGCGCCTGAAGAGATTCGAACTCCTGACCCACTGCTTAGAAGGCAGTTGCTCTATCCAGCTGAGCTACAGGCGCGTGGTCGGGGTAGTAAGATTCGAACTTACGACCACTCGCTCCCAAAGCGAGTGCGCTACCAGACTGCGCTATACCCCGAGGGTGCAAATATTAAAGTTTATCTAAAAAATAAGCAATGATGATATGAATAAATATTAAGAAATGCGATAATAATTTTTATGGCTGCTAAAATTTTAGATGGAAAAAAACTTGCATCCTTGAGTGAAGAAGAAATTAAAAATGAAGTTTCTATGCTTCTTTCGAAAGGTATACAACCAACGCTAGCTACTATATTAGTTGGGAATGATCCTGCATCTGAAACCTATGTAAAAATGAAAAGAAATACATGCAAGAAGGTTGGTATGGAATCTATTGCATTAGAGCTTCCTGAGTTAACTTCAACAGAAGAATTACTTGAAACAATAAATAAATTAAATAATGACTCCAATGTCCATGGAATTTTATTACAACACCCTGTTCCTTCTCAAATTGATGAGCGAAGATGTTTTGATGCAATAGATATAGAAAAAGATGTTGATGGGGTTACTTGTTTAGGTTTTGGCAATATGTCTATGGGTATTGAAGCATACGGCTCATGCACCCCGGCTGGCATAATGAGACTCATTAAGCATTATGATCTTGATATACAGGGATTAAATGCTGTAGTAGTTGGCAGAAGTCCTATCCTTGGCAAACCTATGGCGATGATGCTTCTAAATCTTAATGCTACAGTAACTATATGTCATTCAAGAACAAGAAATATTGAATCAATTATCAAACAAGCTGACTTGGTAGTTGGTGCGGTAGGTATTCCTAAGTTTATAAAAACTGAATGGATTAAAAAAGATGCAATTGTTATTGATGCTGGATTTCATCCTGAAAAATGCGGAGATATAGATTTAGAAAAAATGGATGAAATTTCTTCAGCTTATACACCCGTTCCAGGCGGTGTAGGACCAATGACAATAAATACCTTGATTCTGCACACAATGCAGTCTGCAAAAAAGTTATTAACTAATTAGTCTTTATCAGACTGGGTGCTAGTATCGGCAACTTCACTCGTTTCGCCCGTAACCTCAGCCTCTGGCTCTGATTCACCCTCAATAACTTCACCTTCTTCTTGAAAATCATTATTACCTTTAAATGGAAAAGGTTTTTCATCTGTTTGAAATAATAAAAATGCAAGGGAGTCGGAAAAAAAGCCTATAAGATGTTCATTAAAATTCGCTATGGAAACATTAGGCTTGGATGTGAATAGATAAAAAAGGAACTGAATAAAGGCCAACCCAAGACAAATGGTTAATACAAAATTAATTGCAAAACCATACAGGAGCATGAATAAAAGCCTGATCCATTTACTGGTTTTTAAAATTTCTTCTTTGTCTATATCTATTTGATTCATAATTTTTTTCCTAATATGTGAATTCTACATCAACTTCATGAGGATTTTTAATAAGATCATCTATTAATGTTTTTGGTGATGAATTTTTGTAAATAATATCATGAAGGGAATCTACTAAAGGCATTTTTATATTTAGATTAGATGACTCATCTTTAATTACCTCTAAAGTTCTAACACCCTCAGCAACTTGTCCAACCTTATCTTTTGCTACTTTTAAACTCAAACCAGCTCCAAGGTGGCTACCAAGCTGAAAATTTCTTGAGAGGTTTGAAGTGCATGTAGCAACAAGGTCACCCATACCTGCAAGACCAAGAAATGTAATTGGGTTTGCGCCTTTTGCAACAGCAAATCTACTCATTTCTGCCATACTTCTGGTAAGTATTAATCCTACTGCATTCTCTCCAACATTTAAGGCGTCTGCCATTCCGCAAATAATTGCATAAATATTTTTTAGAGCCCCTGCTAATTCGACTCCTTGAATATCATTAGATGAATAAACTTTAAATAAATCTGATGATAGTGCTTTTTTAACACTTGTTATTAAAACATTGCTTGAACTAGCTATAACAGTGCCTGCAACTTTATTTTCAGCTATCTCTCTTGCTAAATTAGGACCACTCAATACTCCAACACTATTGATATTTAAATCAACGTTCATAGAAATAATATCTGACATAGATCTAAAAGGATTTAACTTAATGCCTTTTGTACATGAAATAATATGAGCTCCAGGCTCAATCATAGGTACTATTCTTTTAACGATATTTTCAAAAATGATACTGGGTGTAGCGATTAATAAAATATCTGAATCTTTCATCACATCTTCAAGATTTTCTGAAGCAGCGATATTTGATGAGAGCTTCAACTCGGGATGATAGGTGGAGTTTGCTCCCTCTGAATTAATCCTTAGCGCTTGCTCAGAATCTCGAACCCATAAAGCAACGTTATTACCATTTGATGCAGCTATATTTGCAAGCACAGTTCCAAAGCTCCCTCCCCCGAGAACTGCAACTTTTTTTATATTATCCATTTTATGATAGATATTTATCTAGTTGTCTTAAGTATTTTGAAGGATCTTGAGGTGAGCCGCCTTCTGCAATAACGGCATAATCATATAAAAAATCAACGTATGAGTTAAATTGTTTGCCTTTCATATCTTTAAGTTTTTTTACAAGTTTGTGTTTGATGTTAATTTCAAATATTGGATTAGATGAGCCAAGACTTTGACCTGAAGCTTCTAAAATTTTTCTAAGCTGAGCTCCTGGCTCATGTTTTGGAAGAACAATACAAGTTGCAGAATCTGTTAAGCGAGAACTAATAACAACATCAGAAACTTTTTTATCAAGATGTTTTTTTATTTTCACAATTATTTCTTGATCATCTTCGGATACTTTTTTCTTTGAGACCTCGTTTTCAACATACTCTTTGGCTGCATTCACAAGCTCTTTACCCTTGAATTCCATTAGGCCAGCCATAAGCCATTCATCAATTCTATCTGTAAGAAGTATGACTTCAATACCCTTTGACTTAAGGCCTTCAATATGAGGAGAGTTAACAGCTGCCTCATAAGTATCAGCAACACAGAAATAAATTTTATCTTGGTCTTCACTCATTCTTTCAACATAATCATCTAAAGTTTGATTGACTGAATTTCCATTTGAGTAAGTGGATGCAAAAAGCATTAAGCTTGCAATAATTTCTTTATTTTCATGATCTTCAGCTGGCCCTTCTTTTAAAACCAAGCCATATTCATCCCAAAATTCTTTGTACTTTTCAAAAGAGTTTTTCTTTAGCTCAGTTAATGAATCTAGCATTCTTTTGGTTGCAGCTTTTTTGATACTATCAACCAATTGATGCTCTTGAAGGATTTCTCTAGAAACATTTAATGGTAAATCGCTTGTATCTATAATCCCTCTAACAAATCTTAGGTACAAAGGTAAAAAGTTGGATGCATCGTCCATGATAAAAACTCGTTGAATGTATAGCTTAACTCCTCTTGGCGATTCTCTGTTCCAGAGATCAAATGGAGGCTTTGAGGGTATGTATAAAAGATTAGTATATTCATTCTTACCCTCAACCTTATTGTGAACCCACAGCAGAGGATCTTCTTGATCGAAAGTTATAAATTTATAGAATTCTTTATATTCTTCTTCTTTTATAGATCTTTTTGGTTTTAACCATAGGGCATCAGCATCATTGATTCTTGTTGAATCATTATCAGAGTTAACTAAATTAAGCGGAAAGTTTATATATTGAGAATACTTTTCCAATAAAAATCTTATCCTACCTTCTTCAGCAAATTCCTTGTTCTCATCATTAAGATATATGATGATATCGGTTCCATTATTTTCTTTTATAACTTCTTTTAGTTTATATTTTTCTTCGCCATTGCTTTCCCATAAGGTGGCTTTATCAGACTCTTCATAAACTGATTTAGATATGACCTCAACTTTGTCTGCAACCATAAATACTGAATAGAAACCAACTCCAAACTGACCTATAAGATTGGAATCTTTTTTCTTATCACCAGTTATATTGTTCAAAAATGATGCAGTGCCTGATCTTGCTATTGTTCCAATATTAGCAACAACCTCTTCCTCTGTCATACCTATGCCATTATCAGAAATGATAATTTTATTTTCATCTTTTAAAATTTTAACGTCTATTTTTAAATCTTTGGTATATTTTGAAATAGATTTATCTTCAACAGATTTAAACCTTAACTTATCAATGGCATCAGATGCATTCGAAACAAGCTCTCTTATAAAAATCTCTTTATTTGAGTAAAGAGAATGAATCATTAATTTTAAAAGTTGTTTAGTCTCTGTCTGAAAGATTTTAGTTTTAGTTTTAGCCATAGTTAATGTTCCTCTCTTTACCTATTTGTAGTAATTAATAATAAAAATTCAAGGCTTATAGAGTTTTTATAAGTATGTGACCCTAACAATCTGTGTTATAGATATAACTAAAATTACCAAAGTATTAAAAACACTTAAGTTATGAAAAAATTTAAATAATCTCTCCCAGCCTCTATCTCTAGCAGCATTTGTTAATGGAATAATGATATAACCCAGAAATGAAAAACATACCGCAGTTATTGCAAAATAAACATCGGTTTGTTGAAAAAATAAGTATGAAATAAGCAGCGCTATTAAGGTGATTAATAGTAATAAAAGATAGTATCTTGGAAAAATTTTTCTTAAAAAATTTGAGGCATTTTGATTGTCTAGGACCTTAAAAACTACCGGAGCTGTCAGCAATACTTGGGCAAATATTATGCCTAGAACCAATGAGTAACATAATATGAGTAGGCTTAATATAACTGTATTCATAATTAAGTGGCGGTCCGACGGGGAATCGAACCCCGAACGCCGCCGTGACAGGGCGGAATTATAACCGTTTAACTACCGGACCACTTATTAATATTCGAATAATATATTTAAAAAATAATAATTCAACTATTAATTATTGGTGGGTGATGACAGGATCGAACTGCCGACCCTCTCGGTGTAAACGAGATGCTCTACCAAACTGAGCTAATCACCCACGAGTGGTATTATATTGATTAATTGAAACTATACAAAAGAAATTTTAATATTTAATTAATAGAATTTTAAAGATTTTCTGCTTAGACTTTTGCTGATTCTTCTACCTCAATTAGATTTCCAGTTTTACAGTCATATATATATCCATAAATATGAATAGACTTTGGTACTAAAGGATGATTTTTTAGGATAAATATATCTTGAAGAATACTTTTTTCATTGTTTTTGAATGTTAACCAGTCTATTTTATTTTTAGAATCAATATTAAATATTTTGTCGATGTCTGAGTTAGAAAATTTTTCCATGCCACAATCGGTGTGATGAATAATCAACCACTCTTTAGTACCAAGTAACTTATATGATATTAATAAAGATCGAATAACATCATCACTTACCCTACCTCCTGCATTTCTAATAACATGCGCATCACCTTCTGATAAACCTGCAAATTTTGCAGGATCTAGCCTTGCATCCATGCAGGTAAGTATTGCAAACTTTTTAATTGGCGGTGCCTTTAGATTCCTTTTTTTATTAAAGTTATTTGCGTAGACTTTATTTGAGAATAGTACTTCTTTTAAATTTTTAGACATATTTAGTAAATATATTTTAATTATTTTACTATGCTAAGCCTTGCTAGATATATACCAATAAGAGTAATAAATACAAATATTATTTGTATTAAATTTAAAACCTCTGAAAAAATTAAAGCTGCTAAAACTGTAGCAGTTAGTGGTTGCATTAACAGACCAATGGACCCGCTTGAAGCAGATATTTTGCCAATGCCAAAAGTTATTAGAAATTGCCCTCCAAACTGACACAAGAATGCTAAAAGGATTAAATTTATCCACTCAAAATGCGTTTGAGGCCAAAATATACCAGACTCAAAACTCATTGGTATTATTGAAAATAAACAACAAAAGAAAGTTGTATAAAAAATAATATTTAATGAGGTTTCTTTGCCTAATTTAGATATTATTAATAAATATATCGCATAACATGAAGCTGCAACCATGCATAATATATCTCCTAATATTTTTCCATTAGCGTAATTATTAGAGAAAATTATTAAGCCAAGGATTCCAATGAAAGTTATAAAAAAAGATATGACAAATCCCTTTTGAGGTTTTTCTTTGAAAAATAAATAAGCTAACAGTGCTACAAAAATTGGTGCTGAGTTAACAATTATAGTTGCATTTGATACTGAGGTAATGTTCATGCTGAAGTGCCACAACGATAAATCAGTTGTAAATGCTAATGAAGCAATTGCAGTATAAAAAATCGATTTTTTATTTTTAACTCTAAATAAAAAATTTTTATTTATCAAAAGATTGAAAGCAACTAGTATGGGTATAGCAAGAAACATTCTCCAGAATGAAATTGCTGAAGGTGACAGATAACTCCATTTAACAAATATTGGAGCAAAACCAATCAATATTCCACCGGCTGCAAGCATTAGAAAATGATTTGTTTCCTGTAAATTCTTTATCATGAAGTTATAATTTGAAAATGCAAAAAGACATTGTAGTTCAGAATAAAGAAATTATCTCAGTTGGAGAATTGAACAGATCAGCTAAATATTTACTAGAAGATGCATTTGCTAATATTTCTGTAATTGGAGAAATATCTAATATGTCAAGGCCAAGTTCTGGGCATATTTATTTTACTTTAAAAGATGAAGATGGTGCTATTGGATGCGCAATGTGGAGGTCACAAGCAACTAAACTTAATTTTAAACCCGAGGATGGCGATAAATGTATTTTAAGGGGTCAAGTAAGTCTTTATCCTGCAACTGGTCGTTATCAATTAATGGTTAAATCAATTGAGCAGGCAGGCTCAGGAAATTTAATGCATCAATTTGAGCAACTCAAAAAGAAATTAGATTCTGAAGGCTTGTTTGATTTATCAAAAAAACTATCGCTACCTAAATCTCCTAAGCATATTGGTGTAATAACTTCAGCCTCTACTGCTGCTTTTCAGGATATTTTGAGCACTATAGAAAGAAGAGCGCCCTCTTCACAGATATCTCTTAGTCCTGCTGTTGTGCAAGGAGATACAGCTGCTGGAAGTTTAATCAAAGCTTTAGATAGAATTATAAAATTCAATGAAAACAATCAAGAGAACTCGATCGATGTTGTTATTATTGCCAGAGGTGGTGGATCAATAGAGGATTTATGGTGTTTTAATAATGAAGATCTTGCAAGGCAAATTGCTTTATTTCCAATACCAACTATTTCAGGAGTTGGCCACGAAATTGATTTTACAATCTGTGATTTTGTATCAGATATGCGAGCTCCAACCCCAACAGCATCAGCCGAGATAGTTACAGAGTTTAGCTTTCAAGTATTTGATAAGTTATCTGAGATTCAGAATAACCTACATAGATATATAAGAATATCTTTAAAAGATAAATTTCAAAAAATTCAATTTTTAAAAGGGAATATTAAAAATCCGTTACTCATTTTAAGAGAACAGAGTCAAAAAGTTGATAATTATGAGTTAAAGCTTAAACAAAATATGAAATTAAATTATTCTAATAATAAGCAAAGATTCAACCTGGCTATTTCAAAGTTTAGAGAAAAAAGTCCAGCAGCTTTAATACAAGAAAATTATTCTAAGATAAATAATATGAAGGAACTTATAAAAAGAGGTATCAAATTAAAGGTATCTAAAAATATTTCAGCGCTTAGAGAGTTTGAAAAGAATCTAGATATTTTAAATCCGCTATCTATTCTTGAGAGGGGTTATTCAATAATTCAAAATAAGTCAGGAAGTTCAATAAAGTCTATATCTGAAGTTGAATCTGGAGATATTCTGACAGCAAGACTCAATAAAGGCTTTCTTGATATTGAGGTTAAACACAAAAAGGATGCATAAAAATCTATTTCTTTTTTCTTTATTTTTATACTCTTGCAGTTTATTTAGTGAAATTGTCATAGATCCAGGTGAAATATTTGCTATAAAAGTAGATGATTGTCCAAATATACAAACACAAAGAGAACTTTTTGTTGATTTCGCAGGAAATAAGTATGCAATTCTTCCTGCTCCTTTCACAAAAGATGTATTGGTAATTAATAAATATTGTCTTCCAATTAAAGTTAATAAAAAAAATTTTGGTGAATCAAGAATTACTATTGAAAATACATCGATGGTTGATTTAAATAAGAGTGATTCAGAAAGAGTATTTAAAGAATCACAATTAATCAAACAATCTTTAAATACATACTCAGAAGATTTGCAGCCATCTTTAAATTTTATATCTCCAGTTAATGGAATAATTTCAAGCCGCTATGGTAAACAAAGGTATATAAACGAGAAGCCTAGATCGCCCCATCTAGCTTTAGATCTTGCAGCAGCAGAAGGCACTCCAATTATTGCGCCCTCTTCTGGAAGGGTTATCTTAATTGGAGATTTTTTTTACTCTGGTAACTATCTTATTCTTGATCATGGCAATGGTTTATTGTCATCTTATAGCCATATGTCTAAAATTTATGTAGAAAAAGGGGAGATTATTAATCAGGGTCACGTCATAGGCGAGGTTGGGTCTACAGGAAGAGTAACAGGCCCTCACCTGCATTGGTCAGTATATCTTTCAAAACAAAGAATCAATCCTGAGTCATTAATAAAAGAAAATTATTTTGAGTCTCTATTTAATGGATTCTAGGATGGAATTTAGACTATCTTTTGTTTGAGGTCTAAACAAGGATTTAACCACTTCACCCTTTGGATTTATAAAGAATGTTGCAGGAACAGCTGGAGGTGTTTCAATACCCCATATTTCTCTTGGATGAGAAATTAATGAGGGTAAGGAAATTTTAAATTTTTTTGCTACCGGAGCTAAGTCCTCAGCATCAAGCTCGTCAAAATTAAAAACATAGACAAGCGTATCTGTATTTTCTTGTGCAAATTCAAATAATTCAGGTAGCTCTTTAATACATGGAGCGCACCAATCTGCCCAATAATTAACAACAATCCAATTCCCATTTAACTTTTCTATTGATGTATTTTTACCGTTGAAGATTTCAATATCATTTTTTTGGCAACCAAATAAAATGAATAGGCATAACAGGGGTATAATTTTAGCTTTCATTGACAACATAATAGGCTAAAAAATTAATATGGAAAATAAATATTTATTAATTCTTTTTTATTCTGCGGGCGGTTCTGTAAGAAATATTGCCCACGCTATAGCTGATGGAGCAGAAGAACATAGTTTAAATGTAAAAATAAGAACTGTTCCTAAAGTTTCATCGGTTTCTGAACAAGTTGAGCCTGAAATACCTGAAAAAGATGAGATATATTGCACAAAAGATGATTTAATAAACTGCAGCGGCCTTGCTTTAGGCTCTCCTACAAGATTTGGTTCAATGGCTTCACCTTTGAAATATTTCCTGGATTCTACAGGAGATTTATGGGCATCAAATAGTCTTGAAAATATACCAGGTATTGTTTTTACATCAACAGGATCAATGCATGGCGGTCAAGAAATAACTCAGTTTAATTTATTAACTTATATGCTTCATCATGGAATGATTATTCTAGGATCACCTTATTCTATAAAACAACTAAATGAAACTAAATCAGGAGGAACCCCTTATGGCCCTTCCCATGTAGAGAGTTTTAATAATTCCAACAAATTAACTCCACATGAATATGAAATTGCAAAACTAACCGGCTCTAGAATTGCTAAATTTATAAATAAATTTAATGCTGAATAATAAAAGTTTAAGGGTGTGTGCAAATACTCTAATTTTTTTATTGATCTTCATTAAATTTCTAACGGTTATAGATGGCAGAACTGAAATGTTCTTTTTTATTTTTTGGTCATTTCCTTTTTTAATCTTTTTACCTTTTGCTAATAGGCTTTCAATCAAGGCATATCAAAGCTTTGCTTTTATAATTCTTATTTACTTTATGTCTGCATCCTTACGAGTATTTGGAATTACTCCATATATATTTGATTTACTTGAACTAATTTTAATAGTTTCATTTTTTATATTTTCTATCTTTGCTCCTAAAAATATACGTAAAAATATGTAAAGCTTACTTTACATTTAATCCGAGCTAAACTATCATCAGTTACTTATTTGGAGAAACATATAATGTCTGAAAAAAAATCAATTTGGGCTATAGCTGATGGCTTTCTTACCAAAACCAGAAAGGTCATTGTAAATTCAGTTACTGCTTTAGTATTAATAGTTATTACTTTTTCCATTTTAGGTGGTGTTGGCTCAATGTTTAGTAGCCAAGATGAGATAGATACAAAAGATAAAATTCTTTGGTTTAAGCCTATTGGCGTTGTTGTTGACTCTGAAGTAAACATTGGTGGTAGTTTTGATCTAAATACTATTCTTAATGACGCAAATGCATTAGACCAACATGAGTTGCAAGATTTATTAGATGTTTTAAACAATGCTGCAAAGGATGAAAACCTTGCGGCAGTTTATGTAAATGTATCTGAACTTGGAATGTATTGGGCATCAGCATTTAAATTAGCTGAAGCCGTAAAAAATTTAAAAGATAGTGGGAAAAGGGTCATAGCATACGCAGAACAATATGGAAATGCTTCCTATTTAATAAGCTCTCAAGCTAATGAAGTTCTTATTAATGAGTATGGGCAAGTCAGCGCCTTTGGTTTTACAAGAAAAAGAGAATACTACAAAGACTTATATAAAAACTTAAAGTTAAATTATAACGTTTTTACAGCAGGTGATTTTAAGTCTGGACCGGAACCATATACCAGAGACTCTATGTCAGAAAGTGATAAATTAGCATGGAATGAATTTGCAAATCCTATGTGGGAAAAGATGACTGCCATGATGGAAGATGGAAGAAAGCTTCCTGATGGCTTTATTCAAAAATATGGCGATACTGCTATTGACCTTATGACAGATAATCCTGAAGTTGCTCAAGTAGCACTTGAGCTTGGTTTAGTTGATATGGTAGTTACTAGAGAAGGAATAAAAGCTTGGATGTTTGAGGAGTATCCAAATAAAGATAATGATAAATATTCTTTTCCAGATAGCGTCTCAATATATGACTACTTATCAACTATTGAGAATGATGAAGAACCTTCAAAAAATAAAATAGCAGTAATAAATGTTGAAGGTGCGATTATGACTGGAGAAGCAGCATATGGTATTGCTGGTTCTGATACTATCGTAAAAAATATTCAATCAGCAACAAAAGATAAAAATGTTAAAGCAATGGTTTTAAGGGTTAATAGTCCTGGCGGTGATGTGTGGGCAAGTGAATTGATTACTAATGCATTAAATGAATTCAAAGAAACAGACAGGCCTATTATTTCTTCTATGGGAGATATAGCTGCATCAGGTGGTGTTTGGGTGACAACGAACTCTGATGAAATATGGGCTGAAGAAGACACTCTGACAGGATCCATCGGAGTTTATGGAATCGTTCCAACTTTAGATGGAATTTATGATTGGGCAGGCATAAAGGTAGATGGCGTCAGTTCTACTAAAGCTGGTGAGTGGGATGAAAGAGAGGCTATGCCTGAAAATATAACCAATTTAATTCAATCAAGTATTGATAGGATTTATTTTAAATTTGTAAATAAAGTTGCCGATAATAGGGATATGTTATATGAGGATGTACTCCCAATTGCTGGTGGAAGAATCTGGTCTGGATATAAAGCACTAGAGTTGGGACTTGTAGACAAAATTGGTGATCTTGGAGATGCTTTAGATTCTGCTGCAAAACTTGCAGAAATTGAAGATTTCTCAGTTAAAACTTATAAAAAACCATTGGATCCATTTGAATTATTTATTAATGGATTACTAGAAAATATAAACATAAAAATTAACATTGATCCAAGATTGAAATTAATAAATTCAACTCTAGAAAAACACTTAAAAATAATAGATCCTAATAAAAAAAATATTTTAGCTTACTGTTTTGACTGCGAAATTAAATAACTTCTTTAATTAATGGTATCGTAATTCTTCTTTTCATTTCCATTGAGAGCTGATCAAGGCTCTCAAGGATTTTAACTAAATCAGAAATATTTCTATTTGCATAAGTAAGCAAATACTGAGCCTCTTTATTGCCTAACTCTATAGACCTAAGGTCTGCTATATACTTTAAAGCATTTAGAATTTCATCATCAGAAAGAGAGTAAAGCTCGTGACTTTGAATTTTTCTAAGCCTTGAATTAAGATCATTTAAGTTAAAATTAATATTATGTATATTTTTAGAGGATGTAAAAATTAATCTATTATTTGAGTTTAGCGATCTATTGATAAGATTAAACATCGCCGTTTCCCATGCTTTATTTCCAATAACATGATCAATTCCATCCAGACAAACCAATTCAATTTCCTCTAATGAATCAAGAATATCAGTACTTAGTTTAATAGCTTGTTTCATAGGTAAAAAGAGTGATGATTTTCCATTATTGTTTGTTCGATTACACAGGGCTTGAAGTAAATATGTTTTCCCTGAATCTTTGGGTCCAAAAATTAATAGATCATCAGCAAAATCTGCATCTTGAAGCAAGTGTAGTAATTGTTTGTTTGATTCGGTTGGGTAAAAACCCTTAAAGGAGGACTTATTTTCTTTATTCCATGGGAAGGTAAGCTGTTTTGGATTATTCATTATGGTATTCATTTATACTTGTGAACCAGTTTCGCGCATACACAAAAAGACTAAGCAAGGTAACTATTATGATAAAAATATCAAGTAGTAACATAGAAGCAGCAACGTTAAAGATCTCAAATATAAAAACAATAACAATATATGCTATTTGAAGCCCTGTAGTAAGCTTTCCTAAAATATTTGGAAGCGGTGTTTCAGATTCTATTAAAGTCATATGAACAGCAGCTCCCAAAAGAATTGCCAGATCTCTTCCAATAAAAATCACAAATATATATGAAGGAATATATGAGTTAAGCCATAGAAAAAGTATAGTTCCGGATAATAAAAGCTTATCAGCTACAGGATCTAATATGGTGCCTAGATAGGTTTGCCAATTCATTCGTCTTGCAAGAAACCCATCCAATGCATCAGTCAAAGAAGCAATGAGGAAATATCCAAGACTAATTAAGAAGTTGCTCATTAAAATATTATTTAAAATTGGGTAAACAAGCCCTATTCTTACTATTGATAAAAGATTTGGTATAAAGATAAAATATTTACTCATTTTACATAAACTAAATTTAGTGTCTCTGATTTTTTAAAAGTATCAATATCAAAAAAACTATTATTTTGAATATCTCTTTGGAGAGAATCCATATCACCAATGATGGTAGCTTGATACTCAATTATATTATTTTTAAAGCTAAGAATCTCTAGATCAGATATACCTATTAATTTTAATAATTTATCTTTAGAAATTTTATAATCTTCATATGAAGTTATGCCCTTCACGTCAATTTTAGTAAAAAAAATATTGGAAGTGTCTATTATCAAATCTTTGAAAGCGTCAGAGATAATAGATTCGATATGTTCTAAAAAAATAGTTTCAATATCTTTTTTATAAAACTCACTTGAAATAACAGTATTTATATCACCAGAAAAAGACCACTCGTTAAACCCTGTATTTGTTAGTTTTATGTCTACAAGATGGTCAAAATCATATTTAGAAATTAGGTACTCTTTAGGAGAAGATAGGATATTGAAATCTGATAATGTTCTTTGGTCTTCTAAATCAAAAATTGGCATCTCTAAAAAAATACCTCTTTGGTTTGAGAGCCTATCAAGTGTGTTTATAAATATATTGTCTAGAGCATTTTTAGATTCTCGAGAGACAAAATAAGATGTTTCTGTACCTGACTCTATTTCAATTAAAAAAAATATCATAGGCCTTGAGTGACTAATGATTGGTATGGATAGCTCTTTAAACTTTGAAATTACCTTATCTTGGTTAAATTTTACCTCCAAGAAACTTTTATTATCATAATTTTTAATAGAATAACTGGTAATAAAATCTTTTCTAAAAGAGCCAGAGTTTATAATCTTCCATATATTCGATGGTGAATTTGAGCCACTAACTCTAAAAACAAGATTGTTGAATGAGATATTGATAGAAGATTCTATGCTAGAAGAATTTTCAATAGGCTCATATATAGTAAAAAGTTCGTTAAATTCCTTTCCATAAGACTGATTAGAAAAGATAATAAGACCTACTATAAAATGTTTAATAAAATTGTTATGCATTTCTTTCACAATGAGTATTCTAAATGACAAAAGAAATTATAGAAAATGATCCTTATAAATCTGCCGGTGTTGATATTGGTGCAGGCAACGAACTTGTTGATCTTATTAAGGAAGATGTTGCCTCTTCACACAATCAAAATGTGTTAGGAAATATTGGCGGATTTGCTGGAATGTTTAAACTCGATAAAGGGTACAAAAATCCCATATTAGTTGCATGTACAGATGGCGTAGGAACTAAAGTAGCGCTCGCACAAGAATCAAATAAACTTGATAATATAGGACAAGATCTTGTAGGAATGTGTGTTAATGACTTGATTGTTTGTGGCGCTAAGCCATTATTTTTTCTAGATTATTTTGCCTCATCAAAATTAGAAATTAATGAAGCATCTAGAGTAATTAAAAGTATAGCCAAGGCATGTAGAGATTCAAGTTGTGCGTTGCTTGGAGGTGAGACTGCGGAGATGCCTGGCCACTATGTAGGAAAAAACTTTGATCTTGCCGGGTTTTCTGTTGGGTGTGTTGATGAAGATAAAGTTATAAACAACAAAACTATTAAAAAAAATGATGTTTTAATTGGAATTGAATCTAGTGGACCCCACTCGAATGGTTTTTCGCTTATAAGAAAAATAATCAAAGAATCTAAATTAAACAATGATGAATACAATCATTTAGTAGATCTTGCACTAAAACCAACTCACCTTTACCCCAATTTGATCATGGGACTTCTTGAAAAATTTACTATACATGGCATGGCACATATTACTGGAGGTGGTTTAACAGAAAATATACCAAGATCAATTCCAAAAAACCTTGCTGTAAATATTGATACTAATTCATGGCATATGCCTGAAATTTTTAAATGGCTTAAAACTAATGGTAATCTAAAAAATCTTGATATGTATAGAATTTTTAACTGCGGCATTGGTATGGTTTTAATAGTTAGAGAAAGGGATTCTGGACCACTAATAAAAGAAATTAGTAAACATAATTTTAAATCTTTTATTATCGGGAATGTAATAGATAAGGATGCTAATAATTCAATAGTTTTTACTTAATTTGATGAAAAATATTGTTGTTTTAGTTTCAGGTAGTGGCAGCAATCTTCAAGCCATTATTGATAATTGCAAGATAAAATATATAAATGCTCAGATTAAATGCGTTATAAGCAACAATCCAGACGCTTATGCTCTGCAAAGAGCAACTTCTGCAAATATTGATAGTATTGTAATTAATCATAAGGACTATTTATCGAGAGATGAGTTTGATAATAAATTAATAAGGGTTTTAGATAAATTAAATCCTGATTTAATAGTTCTGGCAGGCTTTATGAGAATCCTTACAGAAAAATTAACCAATAAATTTGTTGGAAAAATTATTAATATTCACCCTTCTCTGTTACCGAAATATCCAGGGTTACATACCCATCAAGAAGTTATTAAAAATAGAGATATTATTCATGGAGTTTCAATTCATTATGTTTCTTCGGAGTTAGATTGCGGTCCACTTATTGCACAAGGAGAAATTAAAACAAAAACATTTGATGATATTAACTCTCTAGTAGATAGAATTCATAAAATAGAACATTTAATGTATCCTGAAATTATTAAATACATATG